>Ga0208755_100013_pt1 | contig 220463 bp, 172 predicted proteins | sample LakWasMet57_HOW8_2_FD_183891 | JGI IMG/M metagenome (GOLD analysis project Ga0208755, IMG submission 183891) | Freshwater sediment methanotrophic microbial communities from Lake Washington under simulated oxygen tension - Sediment Metagenome... | ecosystem: Environmental > Aquatic > Freshwater... | reverse complement strand
CTTCCATCTGCCCCCACGACAGCCGCGCCCCGAGCCAGCCCAGCAGCAGCCGCGCCTCGCTCGAGAACCGCGGCGCGCACGTCACCTTCACGCGCTGCAGCCGGAACAACATCGAGCTGTCCACCGGTCGATCGAACGCCGCCGCCACCGACAACCGCCACGGCGCGCTGCGCAGCCACGCGAGATCCGCCACGCGGGCCAGCGCCTTCCCCAGCCGCTCCACGGGCTGCAGTTGCTCCGCGCCGCTGGAGTCGATGATCAACCGATCCGCCGCGCTGATCAGCTCCTGCAGAAGCGCCGAGTCGCGAGGCAGCCCGGTGCACAACACCGCGGTCGGAATGTCCGGCACCAGCAACGCGCGCGTGAGCGACGGCAGGTAGTCGCTGCCCTTGCCGCGCGACTCGACGGTGATCTCCTCGCTGCACAACAACTTCCCGCCGCCGGGCAGCAGCCGGCAGTTCGCGGTGACGAAGGCTTCGATCTCCGGGCCGGTCGCGTTGGGCCGGTGGTGGAGAATCAACGTACGCGCCGGAACGCTCTCGACGATCGCGTCGGCCAGGGTGCGCGCGCGGGTCAGCGGCTGCTCGCCTTCCACGTGCACCACCAGGTTCCACGAGCACGCGCGGGTGACGGCCTTCTGGCCACTGGCCGCCTGCCGCCACAACGCCGCGAGGTCGCGCTCGATGGCCGCCACGTCGACGCCGACCTGCACGCCGCCGGTGAAGTGCTCGAGCTGCGCGCCGGTCACGGCCGCCTCCAGTGATGTCCACCGCGGAGCAGCAACCGGTCTGCCTCGGCCGGTCCCCACGTGCCCGCCTCGTAGGTCTCGACGTCGGCGCGCGACTGTTCCCACGCGCGGTGGATGCGGCTGATCCACTTCCAGCTCGCCTCGACCTCGTCGCCGCGGGTGAAGAGCGCCTGATCACCCAACATGCAGTCGAGCAGCAACCGCTCGTAGGCCTCGGGCGGCTCGCTGCCGAACGACGTGCCGTACCGGAACTCCATGTTCACCGGCTGAATGTCCATCGTGTTGCCCGGCACCTTGGCGCCGAAGCGCAGCGACACGCCTTCGTCGGGCTGAATCCGAATCGCCAGCACGTTGGGCGACTGTCCTTGCGACGCGCGTTCACCGAACAACCGCAGCGGCGCTTCGCGGAACACCAGCGCCACCTCGGTCACCTTCTTGGGCATCGCCTTCGCCGAGCGCAGGTAGAACGGCACGCCGGCCCAGCGCCAATTGTCGATGAAGATCTTCATCGCCACGTAGCTCTCGCGCTGGCTGCCTTTGGTGACGCCGGGCTCGTCCTGGTAGCTGATCTGCCGTTTGCCGGCGATGGTGCCCGCGCGGTACTGGCCGCGCACCACGAACTCGTCGAAGCGCCCCTCGGGGATCGGCCGCAGCGCCTTGAGCACCTTCACCTTCTCGTCGCGCAGGTCGTCCGACGACATCGAGACCGGAGGTTCCATCGCGGTGATGGCCAGCACCTGGAACAGGTGGTTCTGCACCATGTCGCGCAAGATGCCGGCCTGCTCGAAGTAGCCGCCGCGACCCTCGATGCCCAGCGCCTCGGCGCCGGTGATCTGCACGTGGTCGACGTAGCGGCTGTTCCACAACGGCTCGAACAACCCGTTGGCGAAGCGCAACACCATCAGGTTCTGAACGGTCTCTTTTCCGAGGTAGTGATCGATGCGGTACACCGACGGCTCGTCGAGCACGCCGAGCACCTCGCGGTTGAGCTGCTGCGCCGACGCGAGGTCGGTGCCGAACGGCTTCTCGATGATGACGCGGCGAAACGGCTTCTGTCCGTCGCGCCCCACCAGCCCCGCGTTGCCGAGCTGCGCGATGCTCACCGGGAAGTTCGACGGCGGCGTCGAGAGGTAGAAGACGCGGTTGCCGTTGATGCCGCGCGCGAGGTCGATCTCCGCGAGGCGCTGCTTGAGCGCCTGGTAGCTCGCCGCGTCGTCGTAGTCGCCCACCTGGTAGAACAGGCCCTTCGCGAACGAGTCCCACACCGCCTCGTCGAGCGGACGATGGCGCGCGAACTTCTGACACGCCTCCTTCATCTCGGCGCGGAAGGCCTCGTCGGTGGTCGCCTTGCGCGCGAAGCCCACGATGGCCATCGACGGAGGCAGCAGCCGCTCGACCGCCAGCGTGTACAGCGCGGGGATCAGCTTGCGTTTGGTGAGGTCGCCCGACGCGCCGAAGATGACGATGCTGCAGGGCTCAGGCAGGCGCTCGTCGACCAGTCCAGCGCGCAACGGGTTCACTTCCGGCGTCGGCATGGAATCCCCTTCCCCTGCGTGGAGCGTGGACGGTACGGGCCCCCGACGGCGCGCGCCACCGCCTTGTGTTGTGCGCGATTCCTCGGGGCGAAAGAGGTACACCCGCGGGCCATGCGCATCGTGAGCATCGGCGGAGGGCCGGCCGGCCTCTACTTCTCCCTGCTGATCAAGAAGTCCTTCCCGCACGTCGAGGTCGAGGTCTTCGAGAAGAACAAACCCGACGACGCCTTCGGCTGGGGCGTGGTGTTCTCGAAGGAGACGCTCGGCAACTTCCGCGACGCCGACCCCGAGAGCCTCGCCGCCATCGAGGCCCGCTTCGCCTACTGGGACGACATCGAGACCACCGTGCGCGGGCAGACCACCGTGTCCACGGGCCACGGCTTCTGCGGGCTGGCGCGCCGAGACCTGCTCCAGTTGCTGCAGGCGCGCTGCGCGGCGCTCGGCGTGAAGCTGACGTTCGGCGAGGAGCTGCCGGTCGAGCCGCTCCCGCAGGCCGATCTGATCATCGGCTGCGATGGCGTGCACAGCCCGCTGCGCGAGCGCTACGCCGACGTGTTCCGCCCGCACGTCGACTGGCGCAAGTGCAAGTTCACCTGGCTGGGCACCACCAAGCCGCTGCGCGCCTTCACCTTCCTCTTCAAGGAGACGCCGCACGGTCTGTTCCAGGTGCACGCGTACCCCTTCACCAAAGAGCCGATGCAGCCCTCGGGCGCGCGCTCGACCTTCATCGTCGAGTGCCGCGAAGAGGTCTGGAAGAAGGCCGGCCTCGACACCATGACCGAGGCGCAGTCGGTCGCCTTCCTCGAGGACCTGTTCAAGGACGAGCTCGACGGCCACCCGCTGTGCCCCAACAAGTCCATCTGGCGCACCTTCCCCACCATCTCCTGCGAGCGGTGGACGAAGGGCAACCTGGTGCTGATGGGCGACGCGGTGCACACCGCGCACTTCTCCATCGGCTCGGGCACCAAGCTGGCGATGGAAGACGCCATCGCGCTGCACGATGCGCTGAAGGCCCACGCGCTCGATGTGCCCAAGGCGCTGGCCGCCTACGAGACCGCGCGCAAGCCCGAGACGATTCGGGTGCAGCGCGCCGCGCAGACCAGCCTCGAGTGGTTCGAGAACTCGGCGCGCTACGTGAGCCAGCCGCCGCTGCAGTTCACCTTCAACCTGATGACGCGCAGCAAGCGCATCACCTGGGACAACCTGCGCACCCGAGACCCGAAGCTGGTGGCCGACGCCGATCGCGCGTTCGCCCTGCAGCACGGCACGAAGCTCAACAGCGATGGCTCGGCCCCGCCACCGCTCTTCGCGCCCTTCACCCTGCGCGGCCTCACGCTCGACAACCGCGTGGTGGTCTCGCCGATGTGCCAGTACTCGGCGATCGACGGCGTGCCCAACGACTGGCACCTGGTGCACCTCGGCAGTCGCGCGCTGGGCGGCGCCGGGCTGGTGCTGACCGAGATGACCAACGTCTCGCCCGAGGGCCGCATCACCCACGGCTGCGCGGGGCTGTGGAACGACGAGCAGGCGACGGCGTGGAAGCGCGTGGTCGACTTCGTGAAGGCGAACAGCACTTCGAAGGTGGGCGTGCAGCTCGCGCACGCCGGCCGCAAGGCGAGCTGGAGCAAGCCGTGGGAAGGCGACCGGCCCCTGAAGGCGGATCAATCGCCGTGGCAGACGCTGGGCCCGTCGGCGCTGCCGTACAAGCCGGTCGACTGCCACACGCCGAAGGAGATGACCGTCGCCGACCTCGAGCGCGTGAAGCAGTGCTTCGTCGACGCGGCGCTGCGGGCCGAGCGCGCGGGCTTCGACTTCATCGAGCTGCACTTCGCGCACGGCTACCTGCTGTCGAGCTTCCTCTCGCCGCTGAGCAACCGGCGCACCGACGCGTACGGCGGCTCGGTCGAGAACCGCAATCGCTACCCGCTGGAAGTCTTCGCGGCAGTGCGCGCGGCGTGGCCGGCCCACAAGCCGCTGGGCGTGCGCGTCTCGGCGACCGACTGGCTGGGGCCGACCGGGCAGACCATCGAGGACACCGTGGTGCTGGCCAACGCGCTGCGCGAGCTGGGCTGCGACGTCATCGACGTGTCCACCGCGGGCAACGTGCCGGAGTCGAAGCCGGAGTACGGCCGCATGTACCAGGTGCCCTTCGCCGAAGCGGTGAAGGTGGGCGCTGGCATTCCGGTGATGACGGTGGGCGCCATCATGGGCGCCGACCACGCCAACACCGTCATCGCCGCGGGCCGCGCCGACCTGTGCGCCATCGCGCGCGAGCACCTGTCCGACCCGTTCCTCACCCACCGCCACGCGCAGGCCGAGCGCGTCGACTCGGTGTCGTGGCCGAAGCAGTACCTGACGGTGCGGCCGCGACGCTGAGATGACCGCGCGCGCCGACACCCGCCCTGCGTTGGCGCTCGCGCTCGCGCTGACCGTCGCCGGAGCCGCCCACTCCGGCGCGCTCTTCGGCGGCTTCGTGTGGGACGACCACGCGCTCATCGAGACCAAGGAGAGCGTGCACGCGCTGCAGCCGCTCACCTCGTACTTCACCCAGATGTTCTGGTCGGACCCGCTCTCGCTCGAGGCGCGGAACTTCTACCGGCCGCTCGTCTCGCTCTCGTTCACGCTCGACTGGCGGCGCGGCGGCGGCGAGCCCTTCGCGTTCCACCTCACCAACCTGCTCGCGCACCTCGCCTGCGTGGCGCTGCTGTTCGGCTGGCTGCGCCGGAGCGCGTCGGCAGTGACGGCCGGGCTCTTGAGCGCGGCGTGGAGCGTCTTCCCGCGGCTGACCGAGTCGGTGAGCTGGATCAGCGGCCGCACCGACGTCTTCGCCACGCTGGGAGTGCTCGGCGCGCTCGTGCTGTGGCCCTTCGAGGACTCGAAGCGCGCGACGGCGCGACGGGTGCTGGCGGCGGGCTGTCTGCTCGCGGGGCTCTTCTCGAAGGAGGTCGCCGCGGCTGGCCTGGTGGCGCTCGCCTTCGCCCACCTCTGGCGCAGGCGGCCGTGGGTGCAGCTCGCGCCACTGGGCGTCGCCGCCGTGGTGTACGCGGCCGCCCGCTTCGTCGCGCAGCAGCGCGTCACCGAGGTGCTCGAGCTCGGCGCGTGGAGACCCGTCTTCACCCTGCAGGCGCTGGGCACCTACGCGGTGATGGTGCTCGACGGGCTGCGGCCGTCGGTCGCGATCGGCCTGCTCGGCGTGCTCGACGTTCCGCGGTTGGTGGTGGGCGTGCTGGTGGTGCTCGCGCTGGGGGTCGGCGCGCGACGTTGGACCCCCGATGAGCGCACCCGGGTCGGCGTGCTCGGGGCGGTCGTGGGGCTCGCGTTGGTGCTGCACGTGCTGCCGCTGCCGATTCGTGCGGTGGCGTGCGACCGCTTCCTCTACCTCCCGCTGGCGCTCGGCTGCACCGCGCTCGCCGCCTCGCTCGAGCGACACGCGTGGGCGCGCTGGTTGGCCGCGGTGGTGGTGGTGCTGTGGGGGTCGGCGACGTGGCTGCGCGTACAGGCGTGGAATGACGAGCTGACGTTGTTCGCCGACGAGGCGCGCCGGGCGGATCCCCGCGATGCGCTGCCGGTCGAGGTGCTGGCGGACGTGCTGCTCGAGCGCCACTTCGCCGCGCAGGCCGTCGCGCAGTACCACCGCGCCTTCGAGGCCGAGCAGCGCTTCGATGCCGCGCGCGTGGGACCGACGCAGCCCAGCGCCTCACCGCAGGGCCGGCTCAACCTCGCGGTGGCGCTCGAGGAGCTGGGTCAGTGGAACGAAGCCGGTGCGCTGTTCGACGAGCTCGTCGGGTGGAGGCCGCGCTGGCCCCGCGTGCGCTACGGCCGCGTGCTGTGGGCGCTGCGGCAACACGACTGGGCGCGCGCCACCACGGAGCTCGAGGAAGCAGATCGCCTGCTCGGCGCGAGCGAGGTGTCGAGCCGCCTCCGCGCTGCGCTGGAGAAGACCCGCGCCGAGGAACAGCGCCTGCCGGCCGAGCAACCGGACGAAGTGGTGGACCTCGCCCGCCGACGCATCGCCCTGGCGTCCGAGCTGGGCGGCGTCTTCGAGCTGAACACTCGCTGGAGTCGGCTGGTGGTAGACCCGCGCTGCGACGCGGCCTGTCAGCAGGAAGGACTGGCGTACCTCGTGGTGCAGGCGCCTCCGCTGCTCGCCGGTGAGGCGCTGCGTACGGTGAAGACGCGCTCCACCGTTCCGCCGAAGCTGCTGTCGGCGCTCGAGGCTGCGCTCGCCGCACGTGAAGCCGAGCTCGTTGCCGCGACCGCACCAGGTCGCTGATGCGCGCGAGGCTGAGCTCCTGCAGTGTCGCTCGGCCCGTCGATCCGGACTCCGAGCGCATGACGCGCCTGCGCATCCCACGTGGCCTCGGCGCGGTAGCTCCTCGCTCAGGGTGTGGCGCTGGCGGACGTGCCCCGCATCATCGCGGCGCAGGAAGCGAAGTGACTCACCTCACTTCGGCCGGTGGCGGCACGCGCCCCTCACGACGCGCTGCCTCGAGCGCCTCGAGCCGCCGGCGCACCAACGCGTGCTCCTGCAGTGACATCGCCGCTCGGAAGGCGTCTTCCGCCTCGGCGTACTGCTGCAGGTCGTCGTGCAGGCTGCCCTTCTCGATCAACAACGTCGCCAGCTCGATCCGCATCGACGCGGCCAGGGACGGCTTGTAGGTCTTCAGCGCGCGCGACTTCAGCTCCGCCGGGCTCAACGCGGCGAGGGCCTGCGGCGTGGCTGGCGTCTGCCCGAGGAACAATGCGAGGCCCTCGTCGAGCAGCTCCAGCGCTTCTCGCTTCTGGCCGCGCGCGTCGAGCCGCTCGACGAGCAGCTTCCGGTCGTAGAGGTTCTCGGGCGTGGCCTCGAGCGCGGCGACCGACGCGAGATCGGCGGTGGCCCACTCGCCCACCTCGAGCACCGTCATCGCCGCGAGGAGCGCGAAGCCCACCCCCACTGCCAGCAACGCGCGCCGCGGCAGCTCGCTCGCCGACGCCCACAGCGCCGCCACGCACAACGCGACGCCGCCCACCGCCAGCGTTCCGCGGTAGGCCGCGAAGAACATCGACGCCATGGGCGTGAGGTTGAGCACCGGAAACAGCGTCGCCGCCACCCACACCACGCCCACGCGCAGCACGGCGTCACGGCGCGCACGCCAGCACCACCACCCGAAGAGCCCGCTCGCCGCGAGCGTCAGCGTCACCAGGCTCACCGTCGGCGTGGGCAGCAGGAAGGTGTGCAGCAGCGAGCCCTCGGGGAGCAGCAGTACCCGCGCGTAGAGCGCCGCCGTCGCCACGACCACGCCCGCGGCCTCGCCTGGCGACCAGCCGGTGGACACCAGCGCCATCGCATGGGGAAACACCAGCGCGCCCAGGCCGAGCGCGAGGCCGAGGTACAGCGCCGCGAGCCCGACACGCTGACGCGCCGACGACGCCCGGGCCCACACCAGCGCGACGCAGGCCAGCGCGCCCATCAGCGCCTGCTCCTTCGAGAGGGCGGCGAAGCCGAGCGCGCCGAACGAGGCCAGCAGCCACCCGCGGCGCTGCGCGGTGAAGAACTCCTGCAGGCACCACAGCGCCGTCGTCAGCCCGAGCAGCGCAAGGAGATCAGGCCGCGCGCCCAGCCACGCGGTGCCCGTCGCCAGCACCGGATGGCTGACCCACACCACCGCGCCGACCAGCGCCGCGCGCAGCGGGAACAGCGCGGTGAGCAACAGCACGCCGGCGGCCGTCACCAGCGCGCGCAGCAACAGGCTCTCGAGGTGGTAGCCGAACGCCGAGCGAGACTCGGTGAGCGCCGCGTGCAGCTCGAACGTCACCGCCGTCACCGGGCGCCGGTAGGCCTTGAGCTGCGACCCGCTGAAGCACGACCCCACGCCGCTCGCGCAGCCTCGCCCCTCGCGCGTCAGCCAGTCCTGGTCGTCCCACGAGAAGTCGTTGCTCAGCGCGCCCGCGCACAGCACCGCCGAGAGCAGCCCCGCTGCGCACGCCGCGCCCACACGCTGCGACCAGGCGACACGCTGCGGGACGTCGGAGCTCACCACGGGACCGCGGCACCCTAGCAGCCGGCGAATCAGAAGACGGGAACCAGACAAGGGGTGACAATGCGCGCGATGCAACCCCGCGGCGCCGTGGCGCTCCTCGTTCTGCTGGTCGCGGTCGTCTTCGGCCCCACCCTCACCGCCGGCTTCGTGTGGGACGACGACCTGCTCATCAACTACAACGCCCGGCTCCGGGGCGAAGGTGCCTGGCAGCGCGCGCTCACCGATGACTTCTGGGACACCTCGAACCCCCTCGACGCACAGCGCGGCTACTGGCGGCCGGTGGTGAAGCTCTCGCACGTCGCCTTGTCGGCGCTCGGCGGGGGCGCGCCGTGGCCCTTTCACCTGTTCAACACCGTGCTCCACCTGGCGTGCGTGCTGCTGGTCTTTCGCTGGCTGCGCGCGCGGCTCGAGTCCGCGGGGGTGGCGTCCGACGACGCGGTCCGCCCTTCACTGCAGGGCGCAGCGCTCTTCGCCCTGCACGCCTCGCGCTTCGAGGCGGTGGGTTGGGTGTCGTGCTCGACCGACCTGTTGATGTCGTGCTTCGCGCTGCTGGCGCTGTGGGCGCTGGAGCGACGGAGGGCCGTGCTGGCGGCGGTGCTCTTCGCGCTGGCGATGCTCAGTAAAGAGTCACTCGTGGTGCTGCCGCTGGCCCTGCTCGCCGACGGGCTCCTGCGCCGCGCGCTCGAGCGACGGGCGGTGGTGGCCGCGCTGGTGGGCCTCGCGGCCCCGCTGGTGGCGCGCGCCGCGCTCGGCCTGCGCGCGCCGTCGCTCGACTTCAGCGCCCTCGCCGGAGCGCCCCTGCGCGCCCTCGCGGCCTTCGGCGTGTACCACCAGCGCACCGGGTGGCCGTTTCCACCGACGGCCTTCGCCTTCGCGCCCGGCGCGAGCACGGGAGGTCTCGCGCGCTACGGACTGCCGGTGGTGGCGCTGGGCGCGGCCGCGGCGGTCGGCTGGGCTGCGTGGGCGACGGCCGCTCGCACTGGGCCGCGCGCGCGCGCTTTCCTCGCAGACGGGGCGTGGTGGCTGGTGCCGCTGCTGCCCTTCCTGCAACTCGTCCCCGTCACCGCAAACACCTTCGCGAGCGACCGCTTCCTCTACTTCCCGCTGCTGGGCGCGTGCGCGGTGCTGGCGCGCGCGCTCGCCACCTGGCCGTCACGCGCGACGCTGGCCGTGACGACGGCGGCCCTCGCCGGGTCGGCCGTCGCGTTGAGCCTGGCGCTCCCGGCGTACGCCTCGGGCTTCGACTTCTTCGCGCGCGAGCACCGGCTGCACCCCGGCTCGGCCACGGTGGGCTCGGCCTTCGCGGGGGAGCTCCAGCGCGCGCGCAAGCCGTGGGCCCGGCGTGCGCTGCTGCTGAAGCTGGCGGCGCAGCGTGAGGATCTCACCGCCTCGGTGCGCGCCCTCGGACAGCTCGGCAGCGCGACGCTGGAGGTGACGCTCGATGATGATCCTCACACCCTCGACACGCTCGCCGCCTTCTACGACGCGCTGCTCTCCGGCCACCCCGTCGACTGGGAGCTGGGCGCCGAGCGGCTCCCCCTCGCTGACCCTGCGTTGCTGACCCGGCAGGTGAAGCTGGGCACGCTGGACGACCTCGAGCTCTTCGCGGCCACCGTGGCGCTGGGGCGAGGCCGGCTCGACGACGCGGAAACCCGGGTGCAGCGGCTGCTGCAGGCGCCGACGCCGCGGCGGGCCTCGCTCGCGGCGCGAGTGGCGGCGGCGCGGGGTGACTTCGTGGTGGCGCTCGCGCGCGTCGAGGCGCTGCCCGCACTGCGCGGCTCGGCGCTGCACCAGACCTTGCGGCGCGCGGCGGCTCTCCAGCCCCGCACGGCGAGCGCGTCACCGGAGCTCACGCTCGCGTGGGTCGAGGTGTGGCACGGGCTGCGGCTCCTCGCGCAGGAAGACGAGGCGCTGCGAGCGCTGGGTGAAGAGTCCGAGGTGGCGCTGCAGCCGAAGCTGCTGGCGTTGGTCGATCGCGGTCACTTCGACGAGGCGCTCGCGCTGGTGCAGGCGCGCGCGGCCGGCACGAAGCTCGAGCAAGACGTCCGCACGGTCATCGAGGCGCGAATGGCGGAGCGCGCCGCGGAGCTCGAGCTCGTCGCGCGGTGAGGCCTCCGAGCACAGCGGAAACTCTGTTGACCCCTACTGTTCCTGGGGTGCAACCGCGCAAATGATCGGCAGCGCCCGATCAAAGATGCGGAACTGACGCGGTGGAGCCTCAGGCAGGCAAAGGTACAGGGATTGTCGCCCCATCTGCGTCATCGAGGTCACCGTGTAAGGCGTCGACGTCGCGAATGCTCGCACCGGCAACGGAGGTGGCGCCGACCGAACCCAGGCATCGAGCAGGACGAGGAAATTGGCAGGATGGCGTGCGAGAAAGTCCATCGAGGATGCGGTGAGAAGCTGTGGGCTGTTCAAACCCATCAGATCGACGACATAACCATTTGCGAAGTACCGAATGGCGCCCGCATCGATCGTCCACGTCACACTCGTGTCGTCGGCGGAAGCAAGAGCGCGACCGATCGCCACCTGGACGTCGTCAATGTTGCGAGCGTCGTTCACGAACCGACGCTCGCGGTGCGGCAGGAGGGGAATGGTGCCAATGGCAGCCAACAAGGACCCAAGCACCACCGCCCAGCGCCATTGAATGGGAGCGAGGAGGAGCGGGAGCGCGCCCAGCATCGGCGCCAACGCAGGAAGCGAGTACCTCTGGTGGTAGAACGCACCGGGGTCGGAGGGCGGCACCAACAGGCAAGAGCACACCAGAAAGCCAAAACCGGCCAGGCCCATGAGCCCAGCGGTGCGCGCTGGACCAGTCACTCGAAACCACCACAACGCAGCAGCGCTGAGGACCGTGACAAGCAGAACCAACCACACCGCGGCGCCTGAAAACGCGTTCACCTGATTGAAGATCGCCGAGAGCGAAACGCTCCCCTTGCCGGCCTTTGCGTAGAACGTCGACGGAAGAGGCCGACCGGTCACCAACCAGGTACGCAGTGAGACGAGTCCGGCGCTGAGGACCGCCCCGAGAGCGCCAGCCAGCAGCAACCGCAGACCACGCGGACGCTCGAACAGGACAAGCCCCAGCGGGAGCGCGAACGCAAAGCCAATCAACTCGGGTCTTCCGAGCGGAGCCAGGAAGCTGACCACACCGAACAGCAGCGCCGCGTCTCGCTCGACCGCCCACCAGAAGGCGACGGCTCCCAGCGTCGCCAACGGAACCTCCATGCCGCTCACCGCCGCGAGAAGAAGGTCGGGGTTGAGACTGATCAGAAGTGCCGAGGCCGACGCCACGCCTGCACCATGACTCCGGAACACACAACGCCAGGTCAGGAAGGCTGTTGCAGCGTGCAGCGTCAGCCCGAGGAGCTTGGTCACCGGAACCATGGCCTGCCCGCCACCGGTCAGGAGGTGGGCCAGCGCTGAGAAGACGGCCCAGAGAGGTGACGTTTCCCCAGCAGCGGGCTCGGCCGGGTTGTAGGCCAGCGAGCCGCCGCGGAGCAGTTCCCTCCCGTACACGGAGTGAATCCACGCATCGTCGAGCGGAAAGCCAACGTCGACCAGCGTCTCCGAAAAGAGCACGGCCAACACCAGCGGACCAGCGCAGGCGGTCAACCCGGCGAGGACGTGAGGTCTGGTGAGCACGGACACGTTCGTCACCTTTCCATCACTTTGTACAGACGCCACAGTCCGTCATGCGTCATCGGAGACAAGTACCGCGCCGTCCGCTCCACCTCGTCATGAATCTCCTCCGGCCCCGAGAGGATGACGTAGTCGAACGCCTTGAAGTCCTCTCGCTTCACCCGCTCCGGCATCCACTCGAGTCCGATGGTCCACCCACCGCGTCGGGGCACTCGGAATACCACCGGCATCACTGCGAAGTCGGCAAAGGAGAAGTTCAGCTCTCCCCCGTGTCGAACCTGAGCCCACGCAAACATCTGGATGAAGGGGGACCCACGAACGTGGGCGCTCTCCTTCAGGTAGCTGAGGCCGAGGGTGCGCTGACCGTCAGGCAACGCGTCGAGGCTGGACTGCAGACCAGAGAGTTCCTCGTCGTTGACGTGCCACCACACGAGGCTCACCTCACCCACCGTCAGAGTCACCAGCAGCCCCGCCACCAACAGGTCCAGCCCCTTCTGGAGACGAGGCAGCGGTGCACCCAGCACCAAAAACGCCATCGCCGGCGAAGCCCAACGAGTCTCGAATTGGATGGTGTTGGTGTAGCGAGCCGGGAAGGCGAGCGTGAAGGCGATGAAGAGCGCCGCCACCCAGAGCAAGTCGAGCGTGCGTGGCTCGAGGGCGTGCCGACGCTGCCACAGCCCCGCAACCGCCAGGCCGAGCACCGTGAGGAAGAGCACGGTCGGAACCAGGTCCTTCGCCGGCCCAAACGCGGCCGCGCCCCAGACCGAGGGCAGCAACCGGGTGGTGAGGCCATTGCCCCAGACCGTCGAGTTGTTGAACCCCTGATGCACACGCAACGTGCTCCAGGCCGCGAGCGCGATTGACGGGAGCAGCGCCAACAACGCCCGTCCCGCGTACCTCCAGGCCCGTCGCCGGGTGGCGATCATCGCCGCGACCACCATCGCGGCGCCGAACCACAGCAAGTGGGTCACGTACACACCCAGCGCCGCGGCGCCGAACCACAGCCAGACGCTCAGCCGCTCAGGCTCATCGAGCGCGTGGCTCAGCACGATGAAGAAGAGCACGAAGAGCGCGAAGCCCACCATGAAGCTCAGGAAGCCCCACTGCAACGAGACGCCAAAGAACGGGCTGCAGGCCAGGATGGCCGCTGCGAGCCCACGATTCGTTCGCCAGGCGAGGGCGTGCACCGAGGCGCTCCAGGCCAACGCACAGAGCATCAACGTCAGCGGACCCGCGAAGCCAGGCGACGAGACCAGCCACGCCAGCGCAGGAAGCAGGTAGCCCAGCAGGTATGGGGTCGCCCACTGAATGACATACGGGCCGTCAGGGTTGCGGAGGGCCTCGATGAAGAGACGAACCTGACCCAGGTGCTGCGGCAAGTCGGTGGTGACGGGAAAGTCGACGACCCACGAAGGGACCGAGAGCGCCAAGCCACACGCGAGCGCAGACAGCATCACCGTGCGCAGGGGCGGCCTGTCTTCTGGAAGCGACATCATCGAGCCATCATACGGCCCGGCGTGAGGCCGCTCAGGATGGAGTGGCGACTCATCTCGCATCGGGGTCTCCCAACCGCGTCTCGTCGAGCTGCTCGAGCTGCCACGCCGCGAAGGCCCCCTGCACCTCGGCGAGTGCGGCGCGGAGCTCGGCGTCAGCGGGCGCGCGGGCAACGGCCGCCTCGAGCAGGCGCAGCGCCCCGGGGAAGTGGCGGTCATCGAGCTCGGTCTGCACGCGCGCGTCGAGCACCTGCGCGTCGGTGTCCGGCAGCGGCGCGAGCACCTCGCGCGCCTGCGCGTAGCCCCGCAGCCCACGCAGCACCCGCGCCTGCTCGAGCGCCGCGGCGGTGGCGTCGGCCGGGGGTCGTCTGGCCAGCGCCACGCCCTCCATCACCAGCCTCGCCAGTGGTTGGCTCGCGACGCCCCCGCGCGCGAGCAACCGCTCGGCCTCGTCCCACTGCCCGGCGAGCGCCGAGAGCCGCGCCGCGAGCAGCGTCAGCCCGGGCGGCGCGGCGGCGGTCCACTTCGAGCGCGCCCACGCGGCAGCCTCGGCGCGGCGGTCGGTGCGTGCGTAGAGGAGGAACCGCGCCTCCTCGAGCCCATCGGCGCCTTTGCCCTGCGCCACCGCGCGGGCGAGCGCCTCACCGGTGGGCACGGACCAGCTCGCGCCGCGCACGTCCAGCGTCACCGGCCGCAGCGCGAAGAGCGCGTCGAACCACGCCGCGAGCGCGCGCAGCGTGGGCTGCTCGGCGTCGGGCGTTAGGTTCGCCTCGGTGACGGCCAGCTCGGCGACGAGACGCAGCCGTCGCACGTCGGGCAACGCGCCGGCCAGCACGCGGGTCAACAACGCGCGCCGCGCGCCGTGGTGCCCGTTGACGCCCAGCACGAAGGCGAAGTCGTCGACCGCGAGCGCGTTGTCGGGGTGCAGCTCGAATTCGTGGCGGTGGAAGGTGACGTCGTCGTGGAAGGCGGGCAGCGCGAGGCTCAACATCAGCGCGCTCGCGCCCACCGCGCCGCCGGTCGCCAGCCAGAGCCGGCGTGCGTATTCCGGCGCGGAGAAGGTGGCCCACAGCCGCGCCACCACCGCCGCCACGCCGAGCACCGGCAGGTAGAGGAAGCGGTCGCTGACGAGCAGCTCGTTCGGCACCGCCACCAGCCACAGCAACGGCGCGAGCGGCACCGCCCACCACGCGGCATCGGCGAGCCACGCCTTCGCGCCGGGCCGGCGAAGCGCGACGACCACCAGCGCCGCCCACGCGACGACGAGCAGCAGCCCCGCGCCCCACGCGAGCGGCGACAGCGTGAAGACCCCGCCGCCCTCGTTGAGCGCGTCAGAGGCGAGCGTGGTGACCTCGCGCGGCAGCAGCGTGCGCTCGTGGTAGCCGGCCCACGCGGCGAGCACCCGTTGCACCCGCTGCGGCGCGGTGGCGAGGTCAACCACCGAAGGGAAAGCGATGCCTACCGCGGCGCGCGCCACCAGCGGCACCACCACCGCGAGCGTCGCGCCCACCAGCGTCATCAGCCGCGCGCGCACCTGCCCCGCCAGCGCCGCGTCGATGAGCAGCAGCGCCGGGAGCACCAGCGCCGATTCCTTCGAGAGCATCGCCAGCGTGAAGCAGCCGAAGCCCAGCAGGCGCCACCGCGGCCGCTCGATCAGCAACAGACCGGCGAGCGCGAAGGTGGCGAAGAAGAGCTCGGTCGAGCAGCTTGCCCACGCCACCACCTCGAAGCGCGAGGGGTGCAGCGCGAAGAGCAGCGCGCCAGCGAGTGCCCCGCGACGGGTGACGTCTTCGGCGAAGCCCGCCCCACGCAGCCGGTGCCGCAGCCACGCGAGCGCCAGCAGCGACGCGGCGAGGTGCAGCGCGAGGTTGAGCGCGTGAAACGGCAACGCGCTGCGCGAGGCGCCCATCAACAACACGTGCGAGAGCTTGGGGATCGGCCGCCAGTACGCGCGCACCGCGGGCGTGGAGACCGAGGTGTCCCAGAAGTCGACGGTGAGCGCGCGCGCCGCGGCCCCGGCCTCGTGGAGGTGCTCGTTGAGGGCCAGCAGCGGCAGGTCGTCCCACACGAAGCCGGCGGCGAGGGTCTGGCCGAAGACCAGCACCACCGCCAGCGTCACCCACGCCGCGGGGGAGACCTTCACTTGAAGTCGCGGCGATCGAACGCGAAGGTGGTCGCCATCAACAGCGCGGCCGTGTAGCCGGCGATGTAGAGCGTCGAGCCTCCGAAGGCGCTCCAGTCGATGGGCAGCTCATAGGCCGCCGCGCCGCGGTAGTTGACCCGCGAGAGGTTGGGCAACAGGTAGTAGCCGACCTTGCCGAGCTGCTGCGTGAGCACCGACTGCGAGCGGGTCGCCAGCGCATAGAGGTCATCGGCGAGGTGACCGAGGAGGTACAGCCCCACGCAGGTGATGGCCGCGATGAGCTGACTCGAGAGCACCGAGCACAGCAGACCCACCGCGGTCAGCAGCACCAGCTCGAGGCTCAGGCCCAGCACCGCAGCGAGCTGCGCCTGCGTCTTGGGCACCTCGAACAACTGGAGCTGCAGCAGGAACAACGCCGCCATCACCGCCTGCAGCACGGTGAGCGTCAGCACGTTGCCCAGGAAGCGCCCGAGCACGAACTGGGTGCGCGACACCGGCCGTGACACCACGAGGAAGATGGTGCGCCGCTCGATCTCCTTCGAGATGAGGCCGCTCGACAAGAAGATGGCGAGGCCCGACAGGAGCAGGCTCATCACCGAGAGCCCGAAGTCGGTCACCATGCGGTCGAGCGAGAAGAGCGTGACGTTGAGCATCACCGCGGTGAGCAGCAGCATCACCGCCGCGAAGACGCCCACCACCACGGTGACCCGGTTGCGCAGGGCCTCACGAAAGCCCGCCAGCGCGAGCGCGATGATGATCCTCACTGGAGCACGCCTCCCACCGAGTCGCCCGCTGCGCCCTGCACCGCGCTCATGAACGCGTCCTCCAGGCCGAAGCGGTGGGGCTGAATGCGGCGAATCTGCACCTCGCCCACCAGCCGTTGAATCGCCGTCTGCAGGTGCGACTCGGGCAGGCGCACCAGCAGCAGGTGCGAGCTGGTCTCGACCGTCGCCGAGAGGCCCTCGAGCTTGCCGCGCACCCCCTCGGCGGTGCTGCCCTCGCAGATCATCTCCACGGTGGCGTCGCTCGACTTCACGATGTCCACGATGGCGCCGGCGCGCACCACCTGGCCGCGGGCCAGCAGCGCCACGCGGTCACACAGCGACTCGACGTCGGAGATGATGTGCGTGCAGAACAACACCGTCACCCCCGCCTTGCGCTGCTGCAGGATGAGGTCTCGCACCAGCCGCCGCCCGAGCGGGTCGAGGCCCGACGTCGGCTCGTCGAGGATGAGCAGGCGCGGGTTGGCGACGATGGCGCCGGCGAGCATCGTGCGCTGCACCATGCCCTTCGAGTAGCGGCGAATGATGACCTTCCGCAGCGCGCCCAGCTCGACCGCGTCGAGGGCCTTCGCCGAGAGCACCTTCGCGTCGGCCGTCGAGCGCCCGGCGAGCACCGCCTGGAGCTGCACGTATTCTTCGGCCGAGAGGTATTCGTGGGGCGCGGGGTTCTCCGGCACGAAGCCCAGCTGCGTGCGCGCGCGTTTGTCGCGCACGTCGATGCCGAACAGCGAGGCGCTGCCGGCGGTGGGCTGAATGAGGTTGAGGAGGATCTTGATGCTGGTCGACTTGCCCGCGCCGTTGGGCCCGATGAGGCCGAAGACCTCGCCTTCCTTCACGGTGAGCGAGAAGTCGTTGAGCGCCTGCACCCGCCGGCGGGCGAACATGCCGAGGGTGTAGACCTTGGTGAGGTGGTCCGCGCGAATGACTTCGGTCATGGGTGGCTACTCCGGGGCGACGTGCACGCGCAGCCGGCTCGACTCGACGGAGGAGCGCGCGCCGGTGACGGTGAGCTCGATGACGCCGCCGAAAGGATCGCTGGGCACCTCCGGGAGGTACCCTTTCGCGACCAGCTCGTCGACGCTGGTGGTGGGGTGGCCCTGCGCTTCTTCGTAGCGGCGGGCGGCCTCGTCGACGCCGGTGAGCACCCGCTCGAGGTCGATCTGCTTGAGGCGCAGCTCGAAGTCGGCGCGCACCTGCGGGTCGTCGGCGCTGGTGGCCATCTCGAGGGCGAAGGCGCGCGCGTCGTCGAACTCCCCGGCCTGGGCGAGCATGCGCGTGGCCAGCTTGCCCACGTAGTCGGGCGCGTCGGGCAAGCGAGCGGCGATCTGCAGGGTGCGGGCGGCGACGACGGGCTGGTGCAGCATCTCGAGCTCGCTGTACGCCTTCTGCACGTGGAGCCGGGTGTAGCTGGGCACCGCGGTGACGCCGCGCTGCATGAGGGCCACCGCCTCGACCGCGTTGTCGTACTCCTTGGTGCGCCCGCGCCGCATCGGGGCCAGCACGCCGCCGACGTAGTACGGGTATTTGAAGCGCGGCGCGAGGTCGGCGATGAGGTTCGCGATGGGCAAGAGCGCGGTGTACTCGTCGCGCGTGTTGGCGGTGCCGGCCATGTTGGCCATGCGCACCCAGAACAGGTCAGCGACGAACTCGAGCTGGCTGCGCCCCACCACTTTCAGCACCAGCGGGTTGGGCAACACGTTGAGCCCGCCGCGCGCCACCACCTTCGGAGGGGGCTCCGACAGGCCGGCGACCAGGGCAATGCCGAGGAGCGCGACGAACGCGCGAAGGACACCCATGCCGAATGACTACCGCGAGTCGTCGATGCTGCAAACAGGCTGGCCGGCGCCGGCGCTCTGGTCTTCGGCTTCCGAACCGGGGCTGCCGTTGGCGGTGACGGAGAGCGACATGTTGGAGACGGCCCAGGTGTCCTGGCCGCTGTCGTTGTCGATGTTGCCGGCGGCCAGCGAGAGAAAGCCACCGTTGTTGCCCTCAGCGACGCAACCGATGTTCGCCGCGGGGGTGCAGGTGCCGGTGATGCTGCCGGCCGAGTTGGCGGTCAGGTTGGTGAGCGCGACCGAGGTGATGGGCGCGTAACCCTTCCACGTGTCGACGCCGTAGCCGCAGTCACCGGGCTGCACGTCTTCGGCAGGCCCAGAGCGAGAGGAGACCGCCGTACAGCCGCACACGTACCGGTACCGGTTCCCGCGCTCGGGAATGAAGCCCAGCATCGGCATCAACGAGGTGTAGCTGTCTTGCTCGCTGAAGTAGCCGCGCTGCGCCACGAACATCGCGCGCAGGTTCGACTTCGCCTCGGCCTGCTTCGACCGGGCCTGGAACTTGATGAAGTTGGGAATGGCGATGGCGGCGAGGACCCCGATGATCGCCACGACGATCATCAACTCGACCAGGGTGAATCCGGACTGTCGGCGCATGGGGGGGACACCGGACGAAGAGAAAAAAAACGCCGGGCGAGTCGAACCGAACCTCGCCCGGCAGACTGTAGAGACCCGAAGCTTCAGCGAACGTCGTTGACGTTGTTGCTGGGGATGCCGGGGCCGTTCGACTGCGCCTCGGCCTCGGAGCCGATCGACGCGTTGGCGGCGATCGAGAGGCTCATGCTCGAGACCAACCAGCTGTCGAGGGTCGTGTCGTTGTCGACGTTGCCCGTCGCGCTGCCCTGGAAGGCGCCGTTGTTACCGGTGGTGACGCAGCCGTCGCCCGCGATGGTGCAGGTACCGGCGCCGGTGGTGGCCGCCGCGGCGGTCGCGTTGGTGGTGTTGCCCGCCGAGATCGCCGCGTAGCCCTTGTAGGTATCCACCGTGAAGCCGCACATGGTGTTGTTGATGTCTTCCGACGCTCCCGTACGCGCCGAGAGGGTATTGCAGCCCGACGCCAGGCGGTAACGGTTGCCGCGCTCAGGCACGAAGCCGATGTCGCTCATGATCGACGAGAACGAGTCGCGCTCCGAGAAGTACGAGCGCTGCGACACGAAGAGGGCCTTCAGGTTGGCCTTCGGCTCAGCCTGCTTCGAGCGCGCCTGGAACTTGATGAAGTTCGGGATCGCGATGGCGGCGAGAATGCCGATGATGGCGACGACGATCATCAGCTCGACGAGGGTAAAGCCCTTCTTCTTGATCAGCTTGGTCATGAAATCTCCAGAGGTGGGGTGGTGAAACCGGGTCGCAGCCCGCGTTCGTCGTGAGCAATGGCCGGGCCATCGCTTTTCTGAACGCGCGCAGCCTACTTTCGGGAAGTTGAGTCGCCAGAAAAAAACCGGCTGACAAAATTCGTCACCCCACGCGACCCAAGCGCGCTCCCTACACTGTGGGCAGATGAAGGCGTGGATCAGCCGGCGCTGCTGATCAGCTGATCAACCGGCCGCAACGCATCGGACGCGCAGGTGATGTTGCGCTTCCCGTACTCGGCCAGCGCGTGCGCGAGGTCGGTCAGCGACCGGGCCGTGTTCCGCAGCGAGTTGGCCTTGAGCAGCATCGGCAGGTTCACCCCGGTCAACACCTCGAGGCGCTGCTGCCGGCACAACGACAACGACTGGGTACACGGGCTGCCACCGATGAGGTCGGCGAAGACGATGACCCCCGCGCCGTCGTCGACCTGCTTCACCGCCTCGACGATGCGGTGGCGGATCTCTTCCGGGGAAGCGCCGGGGTCGACGGTGCAGGTCGCGGTGTGCGGCAGTGACCCGACGATCTGTTCGGCCGTCGCCACCAGCTCGGCGGCGAGATGACCATGCGATGCGACGACCAGTCCGAACATGGGGGGAGTACTCCTGAGCTACGAATCTTCCCTAGCTCCGTCGTGCGTTCGCCGCAAGCGAGCGCTCGCGAGAACGGCCAGCTTCCTTCATTTCGCGCGTGGAAGGGAAGCCGCCGCGCGCTGATGCTCGAGCACCGCCGCCGCCACCGCCGCCGCGAAGGCCGCCCGGGTGGCCGGCGCTTCCCACCGCGCCACCTCCAGCACGTCGAGCGCGTGGTGCGTCTCGATGATGACGGTGGGAATGCGCGAGGCCCGCAGGAAGTAGACGCGCTGCTTGAGCGGTCTCCGGTCGATCCACCCCGCGGGCTCGAGCTCGTCTTGCTGGTAGAGGTCGGCGTAGTCGACGCCGCTGTAGGGCAGGAAGCCCGCGTCGCGCAGCCGCGCCCCCACCAGCCGGCCCAGCCGCTCGCGCGCGGGCAACGCGGGGCCCTCGTCGTTCCACAACACCGAGAAGCCCGGCGCGTCGGAGTTGCGCCAGCACACGCCGCCGTCTTCCGCGGGGAAGCCGTTGGCCAGCCCGCGCGCGTCGGAGTGCAGCGAGACGATGACGTCGGCCTTCCACGCCTCGGCCACCGCGATGCGCGCCTGGTACCGCGGCCGCTGGGCGCCGGTGCGCGCGCGCTTCACCTCGAAGCGGCCAGTGGCGCTCAACGCCGCGGCGAGCGCGTCGGCCACCTCCAGCGTGTGGTCCTGCTCGGCCTGGCAGTAGCAGCCGTGGTTGCCCTCGTTGCCCGGCGCGCCGTGGCCCGCGTCGACGAACACCCGCACCTTGCGCGTGGGCTCGGCGGGCAAGGGCACCACGCGCAGCGACGCGTCGTCGGCAGGCCAGGCAGCGAGGAGGAGCGCGAGCAGCACGTCGGCTCCCACAACATCAGAAGTGCGCGCCGAGTTCCCCCTCGGCTACACCGCCCGGCGTGTCACCGCGCTGGCTCTTCTCACCCGGGCTCGACGTCGCCGCCTTCGCGGGCACGGCGGTGCTCTCGTTTCTGCTCGCCCAGGCGCTGCCCCAGATCGACACCCCGCCCTGGGCGTGGCTGCTCTTCGTGGTCTTCATCGACGTGGCGCACGTGTGGTCGACCGTCTTCCGCGTGTACCTCGACCGCGAGGAGCTGCGGCGCCGTCCTCTTCTCTATGCGGGCGCTCCGCTGGTGGCCTACGGGCTGGGCGTCGCGCTCCACGCCTCATCGAGCGAGCTGTTCTGGCGCGTGCTGGCCTACGTCGCGGTGTGGCACTTCATCCGCCAACAGGTGGGGTGGATGGTGCTGTACGGCCGCCGCGCGAAGAGCTCACCGCTCGAGCTGCACCTCGACCGCGCCGCCATCTTCGCCGCCACGCTGGGGCCGGTGGTGTGGTGGCACGCGCACCTCCCGCGCGCGTTCTGGTGGTTCCGCGAAGGCGACTTCGTCGGCGGGCTGCCCGCGTGGGTGGGCACGCTCGCGCTCGACCTGCACTTCGCGGTGCTGACGCTGTGGGTGGTGCAGGCGGTGGGCTGGCGGCGCTTTCACCTCGGCAAGGCGCTGCTGCTCTTCGCCACCTGGCTGAGCTGGTTCGGCGGCATCGTGCTCGCCCAGAGCGACCTCGCGTTCACGGTGATGAACATCGCGCTGCACGGCGTGCCGTACCTGGTGCTCCTCTATACCTATGCGCGGCGGCGCGACGCCGAGCAGGGCTACGGCGCGTGGGGGCTCGTGCTGCGCGCGGGCGTGCCGGGCTTCCTGCTGCTGCTGTGGGGCCTCGCGTACCTCGAAGAGTTCGCCTGGGACCGGCTGGTGTGGCGCGACCACCCGATGTTCTTCGGCGCCGGAGGCCCGGAGCTCGACGGCGTGCTGCTCGCGTTGCTGGTGCCGCTGCTCTCGCTGCCGCAGACCACCCACTACCTGCTCGACGGCTTCGTGTGGAGGACGCGAGACGATCCGCAGCTCCCCGTCCGCCTCGGCTGGAAGAGCCCCGGCGCGTGACTGGGCGGCATGGGCGAAGGTCGTTAAGGTGCCCCCCGCGTGGCGTCTTCGGCAAAGCCCCTGGTGCTCTACGTCGAGGACGACCTCGACACCTTCCGGCTGGCCGAGCTCCGGCTGCAGGCGCGCTACGAGGTGATCAACGCCGCGAATGATCTCGACGCCTGCCGGTTGATCCGCGAGCGCGGCGCCGACCTCTACGCCATCTTGATGGACATCGAGCTGCAGGGCAGCGCGCTCGACGGGCTGGGGCTGGTGAGGCTCATCCGTGGCCAACCGCTGGGGCTGCTGCCCGACTACGCGCACGGCGTGCCCACCCTCCCCCACGTGCCCATCATCGTCATGACCGCCTACGTCACGCGGTACACGGAGGCCGACGTGAAGGCCATCGGCGCCACCCACTTCTTGACCAAGCCCATCGACTTCATGCGGCTCAACCTCGCGCTGGCGCAGGCCAACATTCAGTCGGTGATGGCGCGCCTCGCCGCGCAGCCGCGCGCCCGCTGAAGCGCACACCCGCCCATCGGACGACTGGTCGAAGCCCGGGCGCCGCGCTCGACCTGACGTAGAGTCCCGCCGCATGAAGCGGCTGTCGATGCTCTCGTTCCTCGCGGGTCTGTCGGCGTGTTCATGTGGGCCGCAGGGCAACGGGCTGGCCGTCACGCTGGAGACCGCCGCCGAGCGGGCCGAGACCTGCTTCGCCGTCGAGGTGCTCGGCCGCGACGGCGCGCTGCTCGCCGAGAGCCGCTTTCCCCGCGACGAGGCGCGCACCACGTACCGGGTGGGCGTGTTCCGCGGCGAGCTCCCGGCGGACGTCACGCTGCGCGCGCGCGCCCTCATCGGCACCGACTGCGCCACCGCGACGAAGGAGAACGGGGTGAGCCCGGCCGTCGACGCCACCTTCGACCCGAAGCGGCTGGTGAACGTGACGCTGTCGTTGACCGCGGGCGACGCTGACGGCGACGGCTTCGTCTCGCGCGCGAGCGGCGGCAGCGACTGCGACGACACCACCATCACCATCTCCCCCGGCGAGCAGGAGACCTGCTTCGGCGACGTCGACCACGACTGCAACGGCCTCGCGGGCTGCGCGGATCCGGCCTGCGCGGCGACGATGTGTGGTGGTGTGGCGGAGAAGCTCAAGCTGCGCGGCGTGCCGAGCGCGCTGCGCACCGGGGCCTGCAGCGGCGCGGTGTTCGTCGACGTGCAAGACACGCTGGGCCGCGTCACGCTGCCGCCAGCGCAGGCGCGGGTGACGATGGGCGGGCCCTTCCTCTTCTTCAGCGACCCGGCGTGCACCACCCCCGCCAGTGACGTGCCGCTCACGGTCGGCGCCTCGTTCGCCTTCATCGGCCCGCAGCTCGGCGTCGGCACCCTCACCGTCAGCAGCGCCCCGCTGACGAGCGACGCGCGCGACGTCACCATCGAGCCGTCGGTGCCCGAGCAGGTGCGCTTCACCACCCCGCCGGTGATGGTGGCCGCGGGCGCGTGCTCCCCCGAGCTGGTGCTGGAGCTCTTCGACGATGCGGGGCTCCCTACGCTCGCCACCTCGCTGGTGTCGCTCGCCCTCTCGGCGGACGCGGGTGGCCCCTTCGGGCTCTACGACGACGGCGCGTGTACGGTGCCGGTGAGCGCGCTCTCCCTCGACGCGGGCACCGGGCGCGGGGTGTTCCACTTCTCAGGCCAGCGCGCGGGCGCCTTCACCGTGCGCGCCGACTCGACGACGGTGGGCTCGGCGCAGCAGGGCGCGGCCATCACCCCCGGGCCCATCGCCGCGGTGCAGGTGTCGATCGCCAACCCGGTGCTGACCGCCTTCACCTGCAGCGAGGCCTTCGTGGTGCAGGCCTTCGACGCCTTTGGCAACGCCGTCACGCTGCAGCAGCTCACCGTGTCCGTGCCCGACGCGGGCGCGACCGTCTTCACCGGCACCACCTGCGCGACGCCGGGCACGTCCGACCGCTTCGCCCTCGTGGCCACCGAAGAAGGCACCTTCCCCGTCACCGTCACCGCGGGCGGCGTGAGCGCGTCACAGAATGTGCTGGTGCGCCGGCCCGGGCCCGCTGGCAGCACGTGGCGTTGGCCGCTCACCGTCACCACCGGGAACCGCGACCCCGCGGGCGGCTACCGCGGCTACACCCTGCAGGCGACCTTCGACTCGCGCAGCGCCGTCGACGCCGGCCAGCTCGCCGCCAACGCCAGCGACCTGCGCGTGCACTTCTGGTCCGACGCGGGCTGGCAGGAGCTCGACCGCCTCGTGGAGAACCCCAACTCGGCGAACACCGTGGTGCGCTTCGCGAGCCAGACCGGGCTGCCGACCAGCTCCACCGACCTGCGCTACTCGTTCTTCTCGGGCGCGTTCGACGGCGGCAGCGCTCCGAGCAACCCCAACGCGGTGTACCTCTTCGCCGACGACTTCGAGGGTGGCACCCTGTCGAAGTGGACCCTTCGCAGCGGCGGCTGGTCGCGCGCCACCGACCGCGCCCACGGCGGCAGCGGCGCGCTGAAGTTCGGCACCGAGCAGAACGCCAACCACTACATCGAAGCGAACCCCGCGCTGAACGAGGCCGACGTGATGTTCGAGGCGTGGTGGAACACCAGCAACACCGGCGACACCGACTTCGGCCAGGCGCTGCGGCTCCAGCCGGGCGTGGCGACGCACTACGAGACGAACCTGCAGGACAAAGGCGGGTGGACCGTGGCGTGGGAAAACAACGGCACCTGGGCCGGCCTGTCCGCCGCGCGGGGCAGCCCCAGCGAGAACGCGTGGATGCTGATTGGCCTGAGCATGTCGGGCAACGACGTGCGCGTGTGGAAGGACCGCGTGCAGCTCAACCCGATGGCCGGGCCCTACACCGTGGCGACGCCCGCGCTGCCCTCAGGCAACGTCGGCTTCCGCAAGTGGGACCTCGGCGGTTCCATCTGGATCGACGACGTCACGGTGCGCCGCTACACCGAGCCCGAGCCGGGCGTGCTCGTCGGGGCGCCCTACCGGGTGCCGTGACAGCCGCGACTTCATCGCCAGGCCCAGCGCCACGCCGCCGGCGACGATGAGCCAGAAGAGCCACGGCGAGAGCCAGGCCTCGAGGCCGCTGCGCAGCGTCATGCTGAAGATGCTCGCCAGCGCGGTGATGGGCAGGAACACCGCGGCGATGGTGTTGACCTTGTGGCTCTCGCGCGCGAGTTCGAGGCTCAGGCGCGCCTGCTGCTCGGCCTTCTGCGCCGAGGTGAAGTCGATGCCGTCGCGCGCCTCGGTGGCGACCAGCTCGACCGCGCGCTCGATGCTGCCGGCGCGATCTCGGAGGTTGATCAGCTCGCGATCGTCGACCGCCTCCCGCGCCGCCTGCAGGGTGGTGAGCAGGTTGCGAGTGGTGCGGTGCAGCGGGCGCGCGACGCGCAGTACCTCGAAGAACTGCCGCGCCGACTTCGCCGCGCGGAGTTGATCTTCGAGCTGGTCAGCCGCCGTCTCGAAGGCTGTCACGTGCTCTCGCAGCGCGCCCACCCCCGCGCCCTGCCCGTTCGACTTCCACCCGCCGGCCTTGTCTCGCCAGAACAGGCGCGCCAGCCGCTCGGGGGAACCGGGCTTCGCGATGGCGTGCAGCACCAGCAGCAGGTGCCCGTCTTCGAACATGTGCCGTTGCCGACCGGCGGCCTCACCGACCCGGGCGCGGAAGCGCTCCGGTACTGCCCAACTCGCTGGAATCAAGGTCTTCATGGTCGCGGCCGAGCGTGGCCGGGGCGTGTGACGCAAGGGTGACGGCGAGGTGTCTTCCCCCTCTCCCTGCGGGCAGCGGGGAGAGGGCCGGGGAGAGGGGCGATCAATCTCCCCACCGCAGGACTACGCTCCCACCCCATGAGCGCCATCGAGGTCCGCGACTTCCGCTTCCCGCTCGACGCCGTGCCGCGCGACTGGCACCCCGCGGGCGTGGCCGTCACCGCCTACTGGGACCAGCTCTCGGTCTTCTTCCCCTTCGGCGAAGGCTTCTTCGTACGCAGCGTGCGCGCGCACCTCGACCAGCTCCCCGAGGGCAAGCTGCGCGACGACGTCGCCGCCTTCTGCGCGCAGGAAGGGCATCACGCGCGCGAACACCTCGCCTACAACCGCCGCCTCGCCGCGCAGGGTCTGCCGATCGATCGCCTCGAGGCCGCGTCACGGTTCCTCCTCGAGCGGGCGCAGCGGGTGTTGTCGCCGCGCAAGCAGCTCGCCATCACCTGCGCGCTCGAGCACTTCACCTCGCTGATGGGCGAGCAGGTGCTCTCGCGCGACGAGACGCTGGCCGGCGCGGACCCGACGATGGCGAAGCTGTGGCGGTGGCACAGCGCCGAGGAGAACGAGCACCGGAGCGTCGCCTTCGACGTCTACCAGGCCGTGGGCGGCACCTGGTTCGAGCGCAGCCGGCTGATGGTCATCACCTCGCTCTTCTTCTGGACGCTGGTGCTGGTGCAGGTGCTGGTCTTCCTGAAGCACCGCGGCGCGCTCTTCTCCCCCACCGAGTGGTGGCGGCTGTTCCGCTTCAGCTTCGTCACTCCGTCGGCGCTGGGCTCGCTGGTGCGGCCGTACCTCGGCTACTTCGCGCGCGACTTCCACCCCGCGGCGCGCGGCGGCGACGAGCTGATCGACGCGTGGAAGCGCTCACTGCCGTCGGGGTCGTGATGCTCGACGTCGTCATCATCGGGTCCGGCTTCTCGGGGCTGGGCATGGCGGTCGCGCTCCAGCAGCGCGGGCAGAAGTACGTGGTGCTCGAGAAGGGCGACGGCGTGGGCGGCACGTGGCGTGAGAACCGCTACCCGGGCTGCGCGTGCGACATTCCTTCGCAGCTCTATTCCTTCTCGTTCGCGCCCAACGCGCAGTGGTCGCACCACTACGCGCCGCAGCGGGAGATCCTCTCGTACCTCCAGCGCACCGCGGCCGACGCCGGCGTGTTGCCGCACTGCCGCTTCTCGCAGGAGGTCGTCAGCTGCACGTGGAACGACGAGGCCTGCACGTGGACCGTGGTCACCACCACCGGCGAGACATACGTGGCGCGGCACCTGGTGTTGGGCGTGGGCGGGCTCCACCACCCGAAGTTTCCCGACGTGCCGGGGCGCGAGACGTTTCGCGGCGTGCAGCTCCACTCGGCGGCGTGGGACGAGTCGATCGACCTGCGCGGCCAGCGGGTGGCGGTGGTGGGCACCGGCGCGTCGGCGATTCAGCTCGTGCCCGCGCTGGCGAAGCAGGTGAAGGCGCTGACGCTCTTTCAGCGCACGCCGGCGTGGGTGTTGCCGCGGCGAGACACCTCCACCTCGCGCTTCACGCAGTGGCTGTACCGCGTGGCCCCGTGGTTGATGAAGCTGACGCGCGCGCGCATCTACTGGCAGCTCGAATCGCGGGCGATCGCCTTCGCCAGGGCGCCGAAGCTGCTGCGGCTGGGGGAATGGGCGGGCAAGCGGCACCTTTCGAAGCAGGTGCACGACCCGGCCCTGCGCGCGCGCCTCACGCCGAGCTACGCCGCGGGCTGCAAGCGGGTGCTCACGTCTGACGACTACTACCCCGCGTTCAACCTGCCGCACGTGGCGCTCGAGAGCTGCGCGGTGGAGGCGGTGACCGAGCGCGGCGTGGTGACCCCCGACGGGCGCGAGGTGGAGGTCGACGCCATCGTGTGGTGCACCGGCTTCGACGTCGCGGCGCCGCTGGCGCGCATGAAGGTGCGCGGCCGTGACGGGAAGGACCTCGCCACCGACGCGTGGCGCGACGGCATTCACGCCTACCGCGGCACCACGGTGCCCGGCTTCCCCAACCTGTTCATGCTCATGGGGCCCAACACCGGGCTGGGCCACAACTCGATGGTCTTCATGATCGAGTCGCAGATTCACTTCGTGCTGCGGCACCTCGACGCGCTGGCGCAGGCGGGCGCGAAGAGCGTCGAGGTGCGCGAAGAGGCCGAGCGCGCGTTCAACGCCGAGCTGGCCGCGAAGTTCCCGGGCACGGTGTGGGCCTCGGGCTGCCGGAGCTGGTACCTCGATGAGCGCGGCCGCAACGTCATGTTGTGGCCCGACACCACGGTGCGTTTCCGCGCGCTGACCCGCGAGCTCGACCCCGAGGCCGTCACGTTCCGCTGAAGCTTTCGTTTCGACCGCACCAGCCCCCGTGACACGCTGCGCGGCATGGGGAGCCTCTGGTCTGGTCTTTCGCTGCGGGTGCAGGCGGCCATCGCCGTGGTGGTGCCGTGCGTGGCCGTCGCCCTCTTCGCGTCCATCTACTTCCCCTCGCGGCTCAACGAGCAGGCTGGCGACGCGCTCGAGCAGCAGGCGGTCAGCGTGGGCCAGCTCGCGGTGAACAACGCCGCGCCGGTGATGCGGCTCATTCGCGACGGGCTGGCGACGCCGTCCGAGCTCAACGGCATCTTCGAGGGCGTACGCGCGGGCGGCAACGTCACGCAGCAGGGCGCGCTGGCGGTGGTGAAGGACCAGGTGCGGCGCGAGGGCGGCAAGCGCTTCGTCGAGGTGAAGCCGGGCGACAACACGGTGCAGCTGCAGGGCGATCTCCCGCCGGGCCGCTATGAGCTGCCTGACGAAGGAGAGTGCCGCATCGAGCGTGGCGCAGTGCTCGAGGTGCGCTGCACCGCGAAGGATCAGGACTACGAAGCGACGATGGTGGTGCGCTTCTCGCTCGAGAAGTTCGCCGCGCAGCAGCGGGAGAACCAGGTGGTCGGGCTGTGGGTGCTGCTCGCCGCCGTCGCCGTGGGGCTGACGCTGGCGCTGCTCTTCTCGGGCGCCATCGCGGGACCGCTGGGCGTGGTGACCCGGGTGGCGCGCGAGGTGGCGCTGGGCGACGTGAGCGTGAAGCAGATCGAGGTCGGCGGCGCGAACGAGGTGCAGTCGATGGCCGCGTCGGTCAACGACATGCTCACCTCGTTGCGTTCGCTGGTCGGCGAGATGGTCGCCCTCACCCGCCGCCTCGGTGACGCCGCGCGCGGGCTCAACGCCGCGTCGGGTGATCAGACCCACGTCACCAGCCAGCAGTCGGCCTACGCCCAGCAGATCGCCGCCACCTTCGAGGAGCTGTCGCGCACCGCCGAGAGCATCACCCGCTCGACCGAGGTGGTGGAGCAGGCTGCGGTGCGCACCAACCAGGCCGTCGACGAAGCGCGCGCGGTGGTGGCCGAGATGGTGGGCGGCATGACGGAGATCCGCCGCGAGGCGAAGGAGGTCGCCGACGCCATCACCCGGCTCAACGGCGACGTGCAGCAGGTCAGCCGCATCGCGCAGGTCATCAAGCAGGTGGCTGACCGGTCCGACCTGCTGGCGCTCAACGCCGCGCTCGAGGGCACCAAGGCGGGCGAGGTGGGCCGCGGCTTCAGCGTGGTGGCCGCGGAGATGCGGAAGCTCGCGGAGAACGTGGCGCAGTCGGCGCGCGACATCGGGCGCATCGTCGAGAGCGTGCAGGCGTCGGGAGACACGGCGGTGGTGCGCGCGAAGGAGAGCGTCGAGTCGTCGGACCGCGGCGTAGCCGTCGCCGAGCGCGCGCAGTCGAGCTTCCAGCAGATCGTCGAGCTCTCGCGCGGCACGAAGGAGGCGGCGCAGCAGATCGCCGTCGCCACGCGGCAGCAGCGGCAGTCGTCGGAGCAGGCGGTCCAGGGCGCGCGCAACGTGGCCGACCTGGTGAAGCAGGGCGTCGACGCGACGGGTCGCACCACCCGCATCGCGTCGGACCTGCAGTCGTCGGTCGACGCGCTCACCGCCGTCACCGGCCGCTTCAAGGTCGCCGACCGCAGCTAGGGAGGCGTGGCCTCTCCCGTACTCACCGGGTCGTTCGAGGTGAAACGACCCACCGGCCCATGACTTCTGCCCTTCACCTCGCAATCGAAGCGCCACCAGTTCCACGCTCGGCAGAACCGGTGAGACCGAGGTGGGTGTACGTGCCGGTACACTCGCGCGCCCGCCCGCGTGCAGCGCACATCTGCGCTCACGCCACATCGCTGGCATTTGTCTCGGGCATACGGTGTGCTCTGCGTCGCTCGATGCGCTTCCTGTCGTTGGCTCTGTTGATCACCGCTGCCGTCGCGAGGGCACAAGCCGACGCGGGAGAGCTGGAGCAGGCGCGCGAGCTGATGAAGCAGAGCCTCCAGGGCGAGCTCCCGCGGCCCTCGACGCACGCGAAGCCCGAGTGGCCGACCGAGGCGCGCCGCGACGACAAGCCGGCGCCCAACCGCAACGCCAACCCCAACGCGCTCGAGAAGGACAAGGACAACAAGGAGAAGCAGAACAACCGCGGCGGGAGCGACCAGGCCGCCGCCAAACGCGTGGACGGGCTCGTCGAGCGCGCGCGCAACGACGCCGCGGTGCAGGCGAAGGCCACGGCCGAGGCGCGCAAAGCGGAACGCGAAGATGACGCCCCCGGTGCAAGTCAGTCGCGCACCAACACCGCAAAGGCGAAGATGCGGGGTCCGCCTCCGAACAAGCCACCCCGCCCCTGAGAATGCCGCCCCACCTCCCACGCGTCGTCCTGCTGGCTGCGTGCCTCGGGGGAAGCGTGTGCCTCGCAGGCGAGCCGGCCGCTGCCCATGTGCTGAGCGGCGCGAAGGCGTTTCGAGCGGGTGACTGGCCGACCGCGCTCGTCGAGTTCCGCGTGGCGCTCAAGCTGGGCGCTCCTCCGTCGGTGCGCTGGTACGAGGGCGCGACGCTCGCCCGCGCCGGTCGCTTCGAGGAGGCGGTGGGCGCCTTTCAGCTCGCGCAGGAACAGGCGCCGAACGACCGCGACCCGCTCCTCGACTACTACCGCGCGCTGGCGTGCTTCGAGGCGCGGCTGTGGGGCTGCGTAGTGGAGGTCACCGACGAGCTTCAGCGCACCGGGGGCCCGCGCGTGCAGCAGCAGGTCTCGCAGATGAGCCGCGAGGCGAAGCAGCTCCTCGCCACCGAGCCGCCGAAGGAAGCCATCGACGCGTGCTTCAGCCGCGCGAAGTCGGCGACCGACCCGGGTGTGGCGCGCGCATGGTGGCTGGAGGCCGCGCGCCTGGGCCGCAAGCGCGCCGACGCGTGGCGCGTGCCCGAAGCAGAGGCAGCGAGCGCGCCGAAGGTGAAATAGAACCTGCTCGTTGCTCCTCGTGCTCGCCACCGTGGTGCTCGCCGGCTCGCCCTGCGGCCCCCTCACGCCGGCCGCGCCCGACCCCGCCGTCGCCGCCGTGTACCTCGAGGTCGGTGAGCGCGAGCTCGCCGCGGGGGCGCCCGAGGCCGCGGCCGTCGCGTTCAGCGAGGCGCTGCGCCGCGACCCCGGCTCCACGCGCGCGCAGCAGCTGCGCGACGACGCCTGCCTCGCACTCGAGGAACAGGCGCTGTCGTCGGTGGAGACGCTGATGGACGCGCGCCGCTGGAAGGACGCCCTCGCGCGGCTCGCGACCTTCACCCGGGCGCCCGCCTCCACCCGCGCGCTGCTGGCCGGCGTGTGCCGCTTCGAGCTCGGTGAAGACGACGAGGCGCGCCGCGACCTCGAGCTCGCCGCCACCGACCCACGCCACGAGGCCGACGCGCGGGTGCTGCTGGCGCTGCTCTCGCTGCGACGAGGGTCGGCCCGCGGCGCCGAGGCTCAGCTGCGGGCGCTCGAGCGCAACGGCGCGCTGGCCGCCAACCTCGCCGGCCTGCTGCGGCAGAGCGCGCGCGGCGGCACCCTCGCCCTGCGCGCGTCGCTCTTCGGCGGCGTGGACACCAACCCCTCGCTCGACCCGGCCGGTGCGCCGCCACAGGGCGTGCTGGGCTTCACCGGCCTCGCGCAGTGGACCCCGCTGGGCGCCGTCAGCCCGTACGCCCGCCTCGCCGCCGGCGCCCGGGAGTACCCTGCGCTCGCCAGCCAGCGCAGCGAGAGCGGCGCGGCCACGCTCGGCTTTCAGCTCGGCCGCGGCGGAGATCGCGTCGCCGTCGACTACTCGCTCGAGGGCTCGTTCTTCGCCGGGGCGCCGTATGCGGTCGCGCACGGCCCGCGCCTCGAGGGCTCGGTCTCGCTCGGGCGGGTGCTGCTGTACGGCGACTACGCGCTGCGCGCCGAGCAGTTCCTCCCGGCCGACGCGGCGCCCTTCTCGGGCCTGCGCCACGACGCCGACCTCGGCGCGTCGATGGCGCTGCCGGCCGGCTTCTTCGTCGACCTGGGCTGGGCCTTCACCGCCGACGGCGCGCAGGAGCCGGAGCTCGCGGTGCTGCAGCACGGGCCGCGGCTCGCCGTCGGGTGGGCCCGCGACCGCACGCGCGCGGTGCTGGGCGCGGCGCTCGACTGGCGGCGCTGGCAGGCGCGCGACCCCGACCTCGAGGTGCAGCGCGACGACCTGCGCGTGCGGCCGTCGGCGCGCGTGGAGGTCGACCTCTTCGACTGGCTGAGCCTCTTCGTCGCCGCCGACGCCAGCGTGGTGCGCTCGAACGTCGACACGCTGAGCTCGGTGCGCGTCAGCGCGACCGGCGGCGCCCAGCTGTGGGTGGGCTTGTGGTGAGGCCGTTCGCGCCGCTGCTGCTCGCGGTCGTCTCGCTCGTCTTCGGGCTGGGGGCGACGGCGTGGCTGTCGTCGGAGGCGCAGGCCGCGGCCGAGCAGCTGCTCCTCGAAGAAGTGCGCGGCGTCGGCGCGGCGGTGCAGGCGCTCTCGCCTTCTTCGCTGGAAGACGGCGCGACGCTGGCGCGGCTGCGGCGGGCGGCCGACCTCGACGACGTCTCGCTGGTGGCGGGCACGCGCGTGCTGGCCGACGGGCGCGGCTCGGGGCCCCACGCGCTCGACCTGCTGCGCATCGACGCGGCGCGACTCGAGGCGGCGCGGGCGGGCACGTCGGCGGTGTCGCTCGACTACGAGGTGGGCGGGCTGCCCTTCGCGGTCGGCTACTTCCCCGTCGACGGTGAGCGCGTGCTGCTGGTGGAGGCTGGCAGCCGCTTCGCCGACGTGGTGGCCCGCATCTCCCGCGCGCGCACCACCGCCCTCGCCGCGAGCCTCGCGGGCGCGCTGGCCCTCTTCTTCATCGGCCTGGGGTGGAGCCGGCTCGAGCGCCGCTCACGGCTGGCCGAGTCGCAGGCCGTCTTCGCACGCGCGCTGCAGCGCTTCGCCGCGATGGCCGCCCACGAGGTGCGCACGCCGGTGGCCACCATTCGTGGCCTGCTCGAGCTGTACCGCGAGCGACAGGGCGCCGCGCTGGACGAGCGGGGCACGCGCGTCATCGCCGACGTGCTGGAAGAGGTCGAGCGGCTGCGCAAGCTGACCGGCGACCTGCTCGACGTGTCGTCGGAGCAGCCCCTCTCGACCGAGGCCCAGCCGCTGAGCCCGCTGCTGGAGGCCGCCATCGCCTCGGCGCACGGCAGCGCGCCGTCGCTGGTGGTGCGACGCCCCGACACCGAGGTGCGAGTGGAGGCCGACGCGCTGCGCCTGGGGCAGGTGCTGCTCAACCTCCTGCGCAACGCAGCGCAGGCGCGAGCCGACGCGACGGTGACCCTCGAGGTGCGCGTCGACGGGGCGCAGGTGATGTTACGCCTCACCGACGACGGTCCCGGAGTGCCGCTGGCGCAGCGGGCCACGCTCTTCGAGTCGTTCACCAGTCAGAAGACCGACGGGCACGGCCTGGGCCTCGTGCTCTCGCGCCGCCTGATGGAGCGCATGGGCGGTAGTCTCGACTTCATTCCCACCGCGCAGGGGGCCTGCTTCGAGCTCCGGCTCCCGCGCGCGGCTTCGTAGAGGGCAGCACCGATGGCCACCATTCTTCTCGCAGACGATGAACTCAAGCTGGGCGGCGTGCTCGCCGAGGCGCTGTCGGCTTCGGGCCACGCGGTGACGCGGGTGACGGGCGGGCGGGCCGCGCTGGTGGAGCTCGCCGCGCGTCCGTGGGACGTGGTGGTGACGGACCTGCGCATGCCGGAGGTGGACGGGATGGCGGTGCTGGCCGAGGCGCGGCGCCGCCCGAAGCCGCCGGCGGTGCTGGTGATGACGGCCTTCGGCAGCACCGAGTCGGCGGTGGCGGCGATGCGCGCCGGCGCCCTCGACTACCTGGTCAAGCCGTTCTCGCTCGACGAGTTCCGCATGCGGGTGGGCCGCGCCGCCGACGGGCAGGCCTCGGCCGAGCGCGAGGGCCGGCTGCTGGGCGAGCTGACGCCGTCGCTGGTGGCGGTGAGCCCGAAGATGCGCGCGGTGCTGGAGGCCGCCGAGAAGGTCGCGCGCTCCGACGCCACCGTGCTGCTGCGCGGCGAGAGCGGCACCGGCAAGAGCCAGCTCGCGCGGTGGATCCACTTCAAGGGGCAGAAGGCGCGCGGCCCGTTCGTCGAGGTGCACTGCGGCGCGCTGTCGGCCGGCGTGCTCGAGAGCGAGCTGTTCGGCCACGCGCGCGGCGCCTTCACCGGCGCGACGACGGCGCACCAGGGGCACCTGCTGGCGGCCGAGGGCGGCACTTTGTTCCTCGATGAAATCGGCGAGGTGCCGGAGGTGGTGCAGATCAAGCTCCTGCGCTTCCTGCAGCAGAAGGAAGTGGTGCCGGTGGGCGACACGCGCCCGCGCACCGTCGACGCCCGCGTGGTGTCGGCCACCAACCGCGACCTGGCGAAGGCCGTGAAGGACGGCCGCTTTCGCGAAGACTTCTTCTACCGGCTCGACGTGTTCACCCTCGAGGTGCCGCCGCTGCGCGAGCGCAAGGAAGACGTGGTGCCGCTGGCCGAGGCGTGGCTGGCGCGGCGCGGGCTCCCGCTCGACAAGCTGACCGCCGGCGGACGGCAGGCGCTCGAGGCGCGGAGCTGGCCGGGCAACGTGCGCGAGCTCGAGAACGCGCTGGAGCGCGCGGTGATTCTCGCCGGCGACGGCTTCATGACCGAGACGTGGCTCGAGCAACGCCAGCAGTCGAGCGCCAGCACCGACGTCGGCGCGGTGTTGACCGAGGGCTTCAACCTCGACGACTTCGAGCTCTCGCTGCTGCGCGCGGCCCTCGAGCGCACCGGGCAGAACAAGACCGCCGCCGCGAAGCTGCTGGGCATCACGCGGCGGCGGCTGTACTCGCGCCTCGAGAGCTTCTCGCGCCACGAGCCCGACGAGCCGGGCGCCTGACGACCCGCAGACGGAGACCGCTTCGCTCGCCCCCCACCTCGAGCGAAGCGGCCCGCCTCACGGCGCCGTCACGCACCCACCATCGGCGTGCCGGCAGTTGTGCAACGAGCGGCTGACGGGCAACTGGTAGACGAGCTGCAGCACGTCCTGCCCGCCCGACACGTTGACCGACGTCGCCTGGTCCTTCCCGGGCTCGACGATCATCGCCGAGTACCGCACCTCACCCGTCTTCGAGACCTGCACCACCGACGCGGGCTCGGGCGGCGGCGCCACCACCGTGCGGCCCTGCGAGCGCGAGAACACGCCGGTGCCCGCATCGAGGAAGCCGTACGCGCAGTTGGGCTGCCCGGTGATGAAGTCGGCCTGGTACACGCGGCTGAGCGGGGTCGCGGCCGAGGCGCAGGCGCCGCCGTCACCACCGGTGGGCGAGATGTCGCTCCACAACACGCAGCTGGCGATGACCGCCGCGCCGGTGGCCGTCTTCGAGTCGAGCGACGGGTACTCCAGGAACCACCCGTAGTCCGCCGAGCGCGCGCCGCCGTCGCAGCCTGAGGTGGTGCAGCCGGTCTGGGTGACGTCGACGAGCTCGCCCGAGCCCGGGCTGCTGGTCGAGCGGTCCGACAGGCGCAGGGTGTCGAACTGGGCCGGCGTGTTGCCGCCGTCGGGGCGCTCGACGAAGGTGCGCGTGCCTCCGTAGGCCCAGAAGCCGAAGAAGCGGTTGAGGCCCAGGCCGCTGGTGTCGACGCGGGTCGAGTCGAGCAGGTCGTCGAGGGCGCCGGCGCGATCGACGCTCTGCTGCGAGCAACTGAACGAGGTCCCGGCCGCGTTGAGCCCGCAGGTGAACTTGATCTCGTTGATGGCGCCGAGGTTGGGGTCGGTGCCCGACGTCAGGTCGCAGGTCCCCCCCTTGAAGGTCTCGTTCTCGGCGGTGACGCGCGTGCTGCCGGTCGAGCCACACATGTCGGCGGTCGTCAGCGTGTCGGTGCCGTCCTTCTTCACGTTGAGGTCGAGCTTGCCGTGCTCGAAGCGGCGGCGCTTCCAGTGGGTCTCCATCTTGTCGATCTTCACCACGCCGTCTTCGCGTTTGGTCACCACCTTGAGGTCGTCGCACTTGCTCTTGCTGCACGCGACGGGGTTGTCGAAGCGGCACATGCCGGCCCCGTTCTCCAGCACGGCGTAGCGATTGCCGGTGCCGATGAAGACGCGCATCTTGTTCACGCCCGGCTCGATGGCCACCGACGGCAGGTAGAAGAAGGGTGACTTGTTGGCGATGGTCTTGGCGTTGGGGTCAGCGGTCTCGACGCCGCCGTCGGGCAGCGTGGTGTCGGCCGCGGCGCCGGGCACGCCGTCGCGGTCCATCTCGAAGGCGCGGGCGGCGGCCCAGTTGTCGATGAGCCGGGTCGTCGCGTCGATGTGCCCGGGGTTGTGCATGCGGGCGATCCACACCTGGCCCTGTGTGTCGCCGAAGACGCCGGTGTCGAAGAAGCCGTCTTGTTTGGGTTCACCGTTGGCGCCGAAGTCGACCAACGCGACGGGCGAGCTGACGCCGTAGGTCAGCTCCTTGTTGGGCGAGGTGCTCTCGTTGAACTCGAACTTCCACAGCAGGTTGTCGCTGCGTGAGTTGACCTTCCCGTTCCACGCGTCGACCACGTAGATGCCGCGGCCCTTCTCGAGGCCCGGCGACCAGCCGCCCGACAGCGCGACCACCCAGCGCTCGTGCGTGCTCTGCCCGTAGCGGGGGATGGCGCCGGCGACCGACACGTTGTCGTTGTCGAGGAGAATGGGGCCGATGGGCGGCGGCTTGGGCGAGATGGAGTTGAAGGTGCGGCCGAAGTTCGCCGCCTCCGGGCTGCACGGCTGCGGGTACATCCAGCGGAAGTTGGGCACGGTGGCGAGGCCCGCCGCGTCGTAGGTGAGGTCGAGCGCGAAGTAGTGCTTGCCGCCGCGGCCCTCCGAGACGACCGCCAGGGTGTGGTACTCGCTCTTGTCTTTCTGTCCCGGGTTGGTCGAGCTGTCGGCCCACACGTCGCGCACCATGATGTCGCCGTCGACCATGTACTCGTGGCCCAGCAGGCTGTCGGCGATGCGCGGGAGCTGATCAGGCGGCAAGAAGGCCCACATTTCCTTGCCGGTGCTGGTGTTGAAGTTGGTCGCCCACTTCGTGCCGGCGCAGGTGTCGCTGGACCACGTGCCGCCGGTGTCGAAGGCGTGCACCATGCCGTCGTTCGAGCCGACCAACACCAGCTTCTGGCGCTTGCGTTGCTCGAGCACCCACGCGTCGTAGGCCGGCAGGGTGGTGGGCCCGCCGCACACCGCGCTCACCGACTCGTTGCTCATCGGCGTGGGGGCGGTCTGCAGCGTCTGGCTGTACAGCGTGCGCACGCACTGGTTCGAGAGGCCGAGGTCGCAGAGGAACGGCTCGACCGGCGCGTCGACCAGCACCGGTGACGAGTGGAAGACGTCGCCCAGCACGACCGGGCGCACCTCGCCGAGGTTGCCGTCGCCGTCTTCGTCGAAGAGGTCGGCGCCCTGGATCCACCGGATGACGAGGCGCGCACAGAGCTGGTCGTAGTCGGTCTGGGTGGCGGGGGCCGCGAGGCCGGTGACGGTCTGCGCCTGCGCGAGCGTCATGCCCAGCTTCACCATCATCGTGCCCAGGCCCGCCCCCGACGGGCAGCGCGGCGAGCTGCGCAGGCCCATGTACTCGGCGAAGCGGAGATCTTCCGCCTGGGTGCCGAACTTCACCTGGGTGACGGCGTCGGCGTCGGTGAAGGCGCCGTCGCCGTTGGTGTCGAGCACGGTGTAGACCTTGCGGTTGCCCACGCCGCTGGCGAGGTCGCTGACCAGCTTCGCGTTGGCTTCCCACACCGGCGTGGCGGGCACCGAGGTGCCGCTCTTCACGAAGGTGCCGTCGGCCGTCTCGGTGACGACGTTGGCCATCGTCGGCGTGGCGACGTCTTCGACGATGAAGACGTCTTCCTTGTCGCCATCGGCGTTGAGGTCGTTGTTCTCGACGAACTCGTTGTACTGGTTGAAGCGCCACACGCGGCCTTCCCACGGCTTGTTGGTCTTGGGCAGCATGCGCGGCAGCACCGCGGGCAGGCTGGTGGACGCGGTCTGCACCGTGGCCACCGCCGCCGAGGCGAAGCTGGTGTTCCGGCTCAGCACGTCCTGGAAGATGGTGCCGACCACCTCTTCGATCTCGCTGCTGCGGTTGGCGGGGTAGTACTTGCCGCCGCCCGCCTGCGCGGTGCTCTGCAGGAGCTTGGTGGGGTCGGCGCCGACGGCGATGCCCACGGTGTAGGTCGCCACCTTCTGGGTGCTGGAGAAGTCGGCGCGCACGTCGGTGTTCCACAACCAGCGGGCGATCTCGTCGACCTTGCTGCCGCAGTACGCGCCGGTGCACTGCGGGGCGCCGATGGCCGGCGTGCCCATCGCCGAAGGAATGGAGAGGTTCTCGCCCTGCGGCTCACCGTCGGTGATGAGGATGATGGTGTTGAAGCCACAGCCCGAGCACACGGTCTTGCCGTTGGCGCCGCCCGACTCGTCGTAGTCGGTGTCGGTGGGGTAGCCGGCCGAGACCCCGGCGGCGGTGAAGCCATCGGGGCTGGTCGACTTGAAGAGGTGCGCGCCGGCGTACATCAGGTCGGCCAGCGGCGTGTTGCAGCCGCCCCACGTCCCCTGCTTCGCCAGCTTGTTCAGGATCGAGTTGCGGTTGTTCTGCACCGCGCTCTGGTCGAGCGGGAAGGCCTTGTCACACGAGGGCCCGAAGTCTTCGAGCATGCACGCGCAGTTGCTGCCGCTGCCCGCGTTGGCGAAGCACTTCGCCGCGCCGCTCTGGTACTTGGTGAGCATCATCACCGACATGCGCACCTCACGAATGCTGAACACCAGGTGCGAGAGCGCGCTGACGGCGCCGAAGTCGCGCGGCCCGTAGTAGTTGAGGAAGTTGCCCGAGGCGACGCGCCAGCTGCTGCTCTGGATGTAGTAGCCGTCGGTGGCCAGGCACGACGCGCACTGGGTGCGATCGGCGGCCGCCGCCAGGCCCGCGCAGGCGTTGGTGGCCGAGGTGGTGACGGTGGTGTTCACCGGCGCGCCCGAGCTCGAGAAGTTGTTGCCGAAGTGGTTGCTGGGCACCGTGTAGAACTTCGAGCGGTTGAACCACTCCGGGTGCTCGGTGGGGATCGTCTGCGACGTGAAGCCCGTGTAGAGCGCCGGGTAGTTCTTGCCCGGGTCGTAGCCGGCGAGCGCGGGGTGCAGGTTGGGGTTGGCCGCCGAGTTGTTCGAGTTGCAGCCCTTCGACGTGGGCCACGGCGCCGGCCAGTCTTCCATCGAGCCGGAGGTGTCGACGATGAGCAGCACGTTGGGCGCGCCGGCGCTGAACGAGAAGAAGTTCTCGTCAGACCCGCGGGCCGGGTTGAGCAGCGCCTCGAGGCGCGAGGTGGTCTGCACGCAGCACGCGCCGTTGTCGATGGCGAGGGCGGCGCGCGAGAAGGTGCCGACGGCGAGCAACACGGCGAGCTGCAGCTTGAGAGTTCTCATCGTTCAGAGCCCGTGGCGGAAGGTGAACTCGACTTCGCTCTGCGCGTTCGAGGTGGGGTGCCGGCAGCTGACGACCACCCGGTAGTACTCGCCGCCCAGCGTGGTGCCGGCCAGCGTGTTGGCCACGTCGCGCACCTGGTAACGCGAGCCGCCCATCACCGTGGAGTCGAGCTTCACGATGACCGGCTCCACGCCCACCGCGTCGTAGTGCGCGGTGCGGGCCACCTGTTCCTGCCCGGTGGTCTGCGAGTCGGGGATCTTCGTGTCGAGGGTCAACGAGCCGGCCGGCACGCCGAAGGTGCGCAGCTTGGCCAGCAGCAGCTTGCGCGCGGTGTCGGCGCAGGCCTGCGTCTCGTCGGCGCGCGCCTTGATGACCGCCGCCTCGCGGTTGGCGCCGGTGAACTGAATCGCCGCTGACACCAGCAGCAGGAGCACGGCCAGCGCGATGAGGGTCATCATCAGCGCGTTGCCCGGTGGGGCGTGGAGTCGTCGCATCGGTGGTCAGCCTCCCCAGGAGTTGAGATCGCGCAGGTCCGCGGACGAGCGGAGCGCCGGAATGAACTGGCTGCGCGAGAGCGTGTTGGGCGTGTTGATGGCGGTGTGGAACAACGAGCGTTGGAAGCGGTCGCGCGCGGTGACGGTGGCGTCCCAGTTGAAGAGGTCGGCCGCCGGCTCGAAGGTGCGGCCGCTGGGCGAGGTGCGCGAGCTGCGCAGCACCAGCGCCACGTGCACCGAGCGGATGTTCGCCGGGTGCGCCGAGTAGCGCGTGGGCTGGTCGTAGCCGGTGCGGAAGTCGGGCGGCGCCGAGAGCACGCTGCCGGGCTGCGCGAAGAAGGTCTCGCCCAGCGCATCGCCCACCACGAAGTTGGTGTTGCCGCCGACGTCGATGGCCGTCTGGCAGCACCCCAGCCCCGGCCGCGCGCGCGCCATGCCGAAGGCCACCTGGAACACCTCCACGTCGGGCGCGATGGGGTCGAAGTTGTCGTTGCCCAGCGCGGTGGTGCTCGCGGTCAGGTCGCGGAACGACACCAGCCACGGCCGGCCGCCGAGGTTGACGATCTTCAGCCGGTGCTCGTGCACCAGGAACACCCACGGCGTCTCGGCGCCGGTGCCCGTCAGGCAGCTCGCCGCGTTGGCCACGAAGGGCGCGCCGGCGTTGGCCACCGTGATGCTGCTCGCGCCCGCCGCCACCGCCGTCGCCACGCGCACCATCGCGTACTCCGAGCCGCCGCGGCAGCCGACCATCAGCAGCTTGTTGAGCGGCAGCGCCACCGGCAGCGACTGGTCGAGGGTGATGGTGGTGTTGCCCGCGTTGAGCCGGCCCGCGCGCAGGAACATCGGGTCGCGGTAGCGGAAGGCGAGGTCGTCGGTGACGATGGTGTTCGCCGCGCCGGTGAGCGCCGGCTGCGAGGGCGTGAAGGTGACGCCGCGCACGTCCTGGTTGTCGTTGGCCTGGGTGAGCGAGACGTCGAAGGCCACCCGCGGGTCGAGGCCGTAGCCCGCCAGCGGCAGCGTGCGCTCGAGGAAGAGCAGCGCGCCGCGCCCATTCTCGGTCACCACCCGCGACTCGGTCTCGGCCTGGTAGCTGCGCTGCACGCCGATGAAGATGGCGGCCACCGCGGTGAGCACGATGCTGGTGACCACCAGGCCGACCAACAACTCCGAGAGCGTGAAGCCACGGCGAGCGGTGCGCATGGTCAGTACTCCAGGTTCGTCTGGTTGGTGCTGGTGTCGTAGAGGGCGCTGAAGCGCTTGACGACGCGCGCCCGCCCCGCGTCGCGCCAGCCGACGTTGAGGCCGATGTAGAGCACCTCCGGGTTGGTGGGGTGCTGGTACACGGCGACCACCCGCTCGTAGGTGGTGCGGTCGATGGCCGAGTAGCCCGGCGTCATCGCCTGGAAGGCGGCGCCTAGCGAGTCGAAGTCGATGTAGCAGGTGGCGGCCACCGTGAAGCCCTGCGCGGTGAGCGCCGGCGGCGTCGGCGCGAGGTCCCCCTTGAAGGCGTTGACCGCGCTGGGGAAGGTGCCCGCGCACTGCGGCGACGCGAAGAGCCCACCGGTGGCGAGCAGCCGCGCGCGCCCCTGCTGCTCGATGGCCGACATCAGCTCCTGCGCGATGACCGACGCGCGGGTGTGCCGGTTGGCGATGGAGTTCTGCTGCGAGGCGAACATCAGCCCCTGCAGCACGCCCACCATGCCCGTGAGCAGAATCACGGTGGACACCAGACCTTCGATGAGGGTGACGCCTCGGGGAGCGCGCATCATTTCACCGTGGTGACGAGGCCCGTCGCCGAGACGAGGCCCCAGAGGAAGGTGTTGTTCGGGTTGTCGACCGCCTGCACCGCGAGGCCCGCCACCCGCTGGGCCACCGGCGCGCCGGTGTCGTTGAGGAAGCGCAGCTGCTGCTCGCCGGTGAAGACGATGGCCCCCTTCGTCGCGCCACAGAAGCTGCAGCCGTTGGCGTTGGCCAGCGTGCCCACGCCGGTGAAGGGCGCGGTGAAGGCGCTCGCCGACGACTTGCCGAAGCGCACGTTCTTCTTCGGGTAGTCGTCGAGGTAGACGATCTGCACGAAGCGGCCGCCGGAGTTCGGCACCGGGAACACGTTGCTGGGCGGCGCGAAGTTGGTCCACCCGCAGCGCGCGGTCGACGCCGAGCCATCGCACGGGCCGGTCGCGGTGAGGAAGTCACCCCGCGCGTCTTCGTAGACCACCAGCGCGCCGCTCCCGCCGGTGAGCGAGCCGTCGCGCTTCATCGTCGGGTACACCATCACGTAGACGTCGGCGCCGCTCTGCTCGGCGCGGGCCCGCGCGTTCTGCAGCACCGTGCTCAGGTCCGACGCGGCGTTCTGCGTCGCGTTGCGCGCGCCGATCTGCTGCGCGCTGGTGACCGAGATGGCGGTGATCACCCCGACGATCGCCAGGACGATCATCACCTCCAGCAGCGTGAAGCCCCGCGACCGCCGCGCGCGAGACAGCAAGACCGCGGCCATCGACCGGGACGACACCTGGAGCGGTGGAGCGAGACGCTTCATCGGGTGACCTTTCTTGCGGGGCCAGCCTGAAGTTGCAGCGCGCGTACCGCCCGGGTGGAAGCGATGGGACTGCGGGAACTGCGACGTTGCCCGTGCTGATCAGCCCGGCGTCACCGCTACTCGTTGCGACCTCGCAAATCGTGCGAGGCGCCGCCGTTGCGGGCCGCTCGCGTCGCTCCGAGCGCTGACGAATGGAACAGCGTACCGGCTGGTACACCCATCGTTCGGGATGGTTCAGGGGGAAGGGTTGCGCAAGGGGCCCCTCGTCGAGAGAGAGGAGCCCATGGCCTGGCTCAACTACCACCACCTCCTCTATTTCTGGACGGTCGCCCGCTGCGGGACCATCGCCGCGGCCAGCAAGGAGTTGCTGCTCTCTCAGCCCACCATCTCGACGCAGCTCAAGACGCTCGAAGACTCGCTGGGCCAGAAGCTGTTTCAGCGGCAGGGACGGCGCCTGGCCTTGACCGACGTGGGCCGCACCACCTTCCGCTACGCCGACGACATCTTCCGCCTCGGGCGCGAGCTGCAGGAGACGCTGGCGCGCGGCCCCGAAGGTCAGCGGGTGCGGCTGTCGGTGGGGGTGGTCGACGTCATCCCCAAGCACGTCGCCGAGCGGCTGCTCGAGCCGGCCTACGAGGCGGTGCCGGAGCTCCAGCTCGAGTGTCAGGAGCTGCCGCTGCCGCAGCTGCTCTCGCGCCTCGCGCTGCACGAGTACGACGTGGTGCTGGCGGATCAGCCGGCCCCGCCCGACGTGAAGGTGCGCGCCTACAGCCACAAGCTGGGCGACAGCGGCACCACCTTCTTCGGGGTGAAGGCCTTCGCCGGTCTCGCCAAGCGCTTCCCGCAGTCGCTCGAGGGCCAGCCGCTGTTGATGACCTCGTCGGGCACCGCGGTGCGCAGCGACCTCGACTCGTGGCTGGCCAGCAAGGGCGTGCGACCGCGCGTGGTGGGCGAGTTCGACGACACCGCGCTGATGAAGGTCTTCGCCGAGCGCGGGCGCGGCATCTTCGCGGCGCCCACCGCCATCGAAGACGCCATCATCGACCTGCACCGGCTCGAGGTGGTGGGGCGCACCGAAGAGGTGCGGCAGGGCTACTACGCCATCACCGTCGAGCGGCGGCTCCACCACCCGGCCGTGGTGGCCATCGCCGAGAGCGCGCGCAAGGACCTGTTCGGCTGATCAGCCGAGACCGGTGAGGCCGATGAGCCACTCGGCGCCGAAGTAGAGCAGCACGCCTCCACCCAGCAACAGGGTCAGGTTCATTGAACGGTCGAGCTCTCTGCCTCATCGGCGCTGGTCGCGGCCACCGAGAGCGTGACGGGCTTGAGCACGGCCTGCCCCAACACGAGGGCCCCGACCGACGCCACGCCGCTCGCGCAGAGCACGCCGAGCTTCGCGGCGCCCAGGAGCGCGGCGTCGACGAAGGCGAGCTGCGCGATGAACAACGACATGGTGAAGCCGACGCCGGCGACCGCGCCCAGCACCGTGAGGTGACGCGCCCCGAGGCCCGACGGCAGGGTCGCGATGCGCAGCCGCAGCGCGAGGAAGCAGGCGCCCAGCACGCCGAGCGGCTTGCCGAGCACGAGGCCCAGCGAGACGCCGCCCATCACCCGCAGCGAGGGGGCATCGAAGCCGACGCCCGTGAGCGCGACGCCCGCGTTCGCCAGGGCGAAGAGCGGCATGATGCCGAAGGCCACCCACGGGTGCAGCAGCTCGATGAGGCTCTCGGCCGGCGACATCGCCTCACGCCGCGCGAGCGCGACGTGGCGCAGCGTGACCGCCAGCTCATGGCTGGAGAGCGTCTCGGGGCTCGCGCGCGAGAGCGACTCCATCTCCTTCTGCATGCCGACCAGGAAGCCGCTGGGGCCCAGCCAGGCCGTGACGGGCGTGACGAGCCCGATGATGACCCCGGCGATGGTGGGGTGAATGCCGGCGCTCGCCACGCCCGCCCAGACCACGACCCCGGGGACGATGTACGCGGCCTTCGGTCGCACCCCCAGCCACTGCAGCAGGAAGATGCCGCCCAGCCCCAGCGCGGCGAGCCCCAACCCGGCCGCGGAGAACCCGGAAGAATAGAAGAGCGCGATGACGATGATGGCGCCGAGGTCATCGATGACGGCGAGCGCCAGCAACAACACCCGCAGCGCCGGTGGAACCCGCTTGCCGAGCAACGTCAGCACGCCCACCGCGAAGGCGATGTCGGTCGCCATCGGCGCCCCCCACCCTGCGCGCGTCTCGGCCCCGCCAGCGACCGAGAGGTAGAGCAGCGCCGGGGCCACCATGCCCCCCAGCGCCGCCATCGCGGGCAGCGCGGCCCGCCTCAGCTCGGACAGCTCGCCGTGGTGCAGCTCGCGGCGGATCTCCATGCCGACGACGAAGAAGAAGATGACCATCAAGCCGTCGTTGACGATCCACTCCAGGCTCCGCTCGAAGCTGAAGCCGCCGACGCGCAGCCCGACCGGCAGGTGCCAGAAGTGGGCGTAGCTCTCGGCCCAGGGAGAATTCGCCCACAGCAGCGCGACGGCCGCGGTGACGAGCAGCACGATGCCGCTCGCGGCTTCGATCTTCAGGAAGCGCTCGAGCGGCCGCGTCGCGAGGCGCGCCACGCGCATCAGCGGCGACCAGGCTTCAGGGGGAAGTGGACTCGTAGATGACAGGGGGGTCGACATGCAGCTCCTCGCCGGTTCTCCGGCAAGGTGGCGGCCCGACCACCTCGGCTTCCCTGCGGCGAGCACCGCCGCACCCAGCAAAAAGTCCGCGCAGGGTCGCACGGAGCGCCCGGAACCAGACGGAAAATCGACCGCTGCTCGACCGACGACGGCCAGCGGGAGCACGCTTCTCCGAACCGGCTCAGCGAATGAGCACCTGCAGCCGGTACACGAACTGCGAGCCCGCGGTCGAGGCGAGCGTCGACGAGCGCACCATCAAGTACATGGTGACCGGGCTGGTGCCGGTGTTCTTCGCCGCGCTGTCGAGCGGTGAGCTGCCGGTGCCGTCGATGAGCGAGCAGAACCCGCGGCCGTCGTCGTCGTCGTCCACCAACTGGGTGCCCGTGGGCCCGAAGAGCGTGAGCCGGCTGTCGACGCCGTTCGACTCACACGTCGTCGCCCCGCCCTCCACCACCTCGGCGCGCACCCCCTTGCCCGGCGGCACGGTGATGGCCCACACGTCGACGTCGGCGGTGAGGGAATGATCTCCGCTCACCCACGCGTCGCTCAGGCTCACCAGCGCGGGCTCGGCGGTGGCGGTGGTGTTGTTGCCGCCCGACACGCCCGGCGCCTCGACCTCCGCGCCGGCGAAGGGCGTGAAGGCCACCTCGAGGAAGTAGCGCGCGATGGCCGCGTTGGTGCCGGTCTCCTCGACCTGCACGTAGAAGGTGCCCGCGGGCAGGGAGAACACCAGCGCGCTGCAGCTGCGAAGGCCCGAGGTGTTGTCGGTGGCGAGCTGCGTGCCGGCGGCGTTGAACAGCCGCAGCGTGGTGGTGGTGGTGGTGTCGCAGTCGCGCAGGGTGGTGAACGTCTCGAAGCGCACCACCGTGGGGCTCGCCACCGTCACCCGGTACACGTCGAGGTCAGCGCCGGTCGGGAGGGCCCCGCGGATGAGGGCCGACCCGCTGACCTGCACCGGGGCCGCGTCGGCGAGCGCGAAGGTGCCGTTGGGCTCCACCTCGTCGAGGGTGTTGAAGCGGCAGAGGTTGGTGCACAGGTCGGTGTCGATGGTGTTGCCGTCGTCGCACTCCTCGAAGGTGCTGACGACCACGCCGTCGCCGCAGACGATGGGCGTGAAGCGGAACTCGAGGCCGTAGCCGGGCACCGCCGCGTCGTCGCCGAACTCCACCACGTGGGCGTAGAGTGTCTGGCCGGGCGCGACGTCGACGCTGAGCGCCGAGCAGCGATCGCTGGTGCCGTTGCGGTCGTCGTTGGAGACGAGCACCGTGCCCGCCGCGTTCCGCACGCTGAGGCCGAGGTCGATGCTGCTGCCGCACGCCACGCCGGCGCCGAAGCCCGCCGCGCGGTTCCACGTGTCGAGGCGCACGGTCTGCGGCAGCGCAGTGTCGTTGGTGAAGGCGAACACGTCTTCGTCGCCCACCGGGGTGAGCGCGGCGACGATGGCGGTGGCGCCTTCCGACACCAGCACCGCGCCGTTGGTGTTCGCGTTGGTGACGGCGGTGGCGTTGAAGTCGTTGCCCAGCAGGCCGGTGCCGCCGGTGGAGGGCGTGCCGTCTTCGTTGGGCTCGACCTCCGTGCGCTCGAAGCGGCAGGTGGCGCCGCAGCCGTCGAGCGCGCGCGTGTTGCCGTCGTCGCACTGCTCGTTGCCGTCGAGGTAGCCGTCACCGCAGGCCCCGGTGCGCGCCACGCACTGCGAAGGCGCGGTGCCCTGGCAGCCCCAGCCCAGCTCGACGGTGCAGCTCGCGGTGCAGCCGTCGCCCACGCCGGTGTTGCCGTCGTCGCAGCGCTCGGTGCTGGCCTTGAGCCCGTCGCCGCAGGTGGCGAGGCACGCCGAAGGAGCGCCGGTGCACGAGAAGCCGAACTCCACCTGGCAGCTCGACGAGCAGCCGTTGCCGTTGAGGCGGTCGCCGTCGTCGCAGGGCTCGCCGAGCACCACGCGGCCGTCTCCGCAGATGCCGGCGCACGTCGTCGGCATGGTGCCGGTGCACGCGAAGCCCAGCTCGACTCCGCAGCTCGCCGAGCAGCCGTCGCCGGCCACCAGGTTGCCGTCGTCACAGCCCTCGACGCTCGCCTTCAGCCCGTCACCACACTGCGGGGCGCACAGCGACGGCGCGCCGGTGCACGAGAAGCCGAACTCCACCGCTCAGGTCGACGAACAGCCGTCGCCGTTGACGGTGGCGCCGTCGTCACACGCCTCGGCGCCGACGCGCAGCCCGTCGCCGCACACGCTGGCGCAGACGGACCGCGGCGCGCCCTGGCACCGGAAGCCCGCCTCGACGGTGCACGCCACCGCGCAGCCGTCGCCGGCCGTGGTGTTCCCGTCGTCGCAGGCCTCGTTCTGCTGGCGCACGCCGTCGCCGCAGATGCCGGTGCACACCGAGCGCGGGCTCCCTGCGCACACGTAGCCGCTCTCCACGACGCACAGCGCCGAGCACCCGTCGCCCGCGGTGGTGTTGCCGTCGTCACAGGCCTCGGTCGGGGTCCGCACGCCGTCGCCGCAGATGGGCAGGCAGGTCGACGTGTTGGTGCCCAGGCACTGGTAGCCGACCTCCACCGTGCAGCCCGCGGAGCAGCCGTCGCCGCTGACCGTGTTGCCGTCGTCGCACCGCTCGGTGCCCACCCGGAAGCCGTCGCCACACGCGGTGACGCAGGTCGACGGGGCGCCGGTGCACACGAAGCCGCCCTCGGTCGCGCAGTTGGCGGAGCAGCCATCGAGCGCGACGCGGTTGCCGTCGTCGCACGTCTCGCCATTCGACACCGCCCCGTCGCCGCAGGTCGACACGCACACCGATGGCGCCAGGCTGCACGCAAAGCCCGGCTCCACGCGGCAGCTCGCGGAGCACCCGTCGCCCGCGCGCGTGTTGCCGTCGTCGCAGGTCTCCTGGCCGGTCACCACGCCGTTGCCGCAGGCGGTGACGGAGCAGTTGCTGTCGCAGCCATCGCCGTCGACCGCGTTGCCGTCGTCGCAGGCCTCGGTGCCGGCGCGCGTGCCGTTGCCGCAGCCCGAGGGCCGGCAGGCCGCGCCCACTGCGTCGTCGCACCCGTCGCCGTTGACGCCGTTGCCGTCGTCACAGGCCTCGCCCGCCTGCTGCACGCCGTCGCCACACCGCGGCGCGCTGCAGGTGCCGCCGGAGCACACCCCGCTCGCGCAGTCGACCTTCGTGCGGCACGCCACGCCGCTCGCGCAGGGGCTCGCCGCGGCGCACGCCCCGCCGCAGTCGACGCCGGTCTCGTCGCCGTTGCGCACGCCGTCAGCGCAGCGGGCGCGCACGCACTGGTTCGCCACCACGTCACACGCGCTGCCCGGGCAGTCGGCATCGCTCACGCACTCCACGCACCTGCCCTTTCCGTCGCAGGTGCCGGCGGCGCACGCCTGGCCCGCCTTCACCGGGTCGTGGCGCACGCCGCGCGCGCTGCAGACGTCTTCGGTGCAGTCGTTCGAGTCGTCGAGGTCAGGACACGCCGGCTTCGCCGAACAACCGAAGAGCACGACACCACCGAGGAGCAACAGAGTCCGCATGAGGGGACGCCATCGAGCAATTCAGGGGCCGCGTCAATTCACAGCGCGGGTCAGGCCGGCCTCTGGCGTTTTGCGGTGAGGGCCATGCATTTCGCCTCGGCTCGCCGGTAGGGTGCCCCCATGGCCAAGACCCTCGCCCTCACCGATGCGCAGTTCAAAGCCGAGGTCCTCGACGCGAAGACGCCGGTGCTGGTCGACTTCTGGGCCACCTGGTGCGCGCCCTGTGTCGCGATGGAGCCCACCCTCGAGGAGCTGGCCACCACCCACGCCGGCAAGCTGAAGGTGGTGAAGGTGAACATCGAAGAGAACCAGCTCACCGCGCAGGCGTACGGCGTGCGCTCGCTGCCGAACTTCCTGCTCTTCCAGGGCGGCAAGGTGGTGACGCAGATCGCCGGCGCGGTCTCGAAGCAGAAGCTCAGCGAGGCCGTGCAGAAGTTCCTCTGAGCCTCACCGCGGTCGCAGCGTCTTCACCTCGCCCACGCCCACCTGGAGTGGCTGCGCCGCCGAGCGCACCCCGCCCCGCTCGAGCTGGAAGTGGTGCGTCACGTTCGCCTCGACGGGCAGCTCGAGGCGGCCCTCGGCCACCAGCACGTCGTCGAGCCACACGCGCGTGTCGTCGCTGACGTCGAAGCGCACGTGGCCCAGCGCGCGGCTGGTGGTGGTGAGCGGCAGAAACAGCGGGTGCTTTTCGCCGTCGGCCTTCAGCTCGAGCTCGATCGCCTTGTGCGCGGGCAGCTCGAGGCGCAGCGCGTGCTTCCCGTCTTGCGGCAGCGTGAGCGTGCCCGGGGTGTTGCCGCGGAACTGGCCGTCGACCCACAGCGCAGCGCCCGGCGGCTCGCTCGTCACTGCGTAGTCCGACGCGGGCTTCGGACCCGGCGGCGGCGCGTCTTCCACCAGCTCGGGCGGCGCCTCCACCACCGTGGGCTCGACGACGGGCGTGAGGGCCAGCACCGGCTCGAGCCCCTCGGCCGTCGCGCGCTGGTACTTCCAGAAGGCCCAGCCCACGCTCAGCCCGAGCAGCAGCACCACCACCGCCAGCACCTGCAGCGCGTTGAGCTTCGACGCCGGCGGCGGCTCGGACGTGGGCGGCTTCATCACCGGCGTCAGTTGCGCGCTGCGCACCAGGGCCGCGAGCTCGTCGGTGGCGCGCGAGAAGAGCGGCGTGGCGCGGAACGGCGCGGCGAGCGCGGCGGCACACGCGCCGAGGTCGGCGTAGCGGTGCCGCGGGTCGACCGAGAGCATGCGCGTCAGCACCGCGGCCAGCGGCGGGGGCGTGCCCTCCGGCAGCGGCACCGGCGCGCCGCTCGTCAGCTTTGCGCGCAGGGCCGTGACGTCTTCCGCCTCGAAGGGAGGCGCGCCGCTCAGCGCGTGCACCAGCACCGCCGCCAGCGAGAACTGCAGGCTGGCCGCGCTCGGAGCGCCGTCCCACGCCTCGGGCGCGACGTACGAGACGAGCTTGTGGCCGCGCGCGCCCTTGAGCGGCGCCCCCGGCTCGGCGTGCACGTGGCCGTCACGCGCGATGGACACCTGCGCCGGGCCCAGCGTGGGCGGCGTCGCCGGGTCGAGCAGCACGTCGTACGCGAGCCGCACCAGCACCGGCACGGGCACCGACTGGCCGGTGCGCGCGAGGCGATCGACCAGCACCGCCAGCGACAGCCCCGGGCCGGCCGCGCGCGCGGCGCGAGGAGGCGCCTTCACCGGGGCGGGCGCGAGGTCGGCGAGCTCCTTCACGCGCGTGAAGAGCCACGCGGGGTCGGGCCGCGCGAGCGCCTCGAGCTGCTGCTTGAAGCGGAGCGCCGACGCGGGCCGCTGCGCGGGATCCTTGGCGAGCGCGGCGTCGATCACCTGCGCCCACCCCGGCGGCACGTCGGGCCGCAGCGTGCGCAACGACGGCGCGGCCTCGCTCAACACCCGCGCTGAGAGCGCCAGCGCGTTGTCGGCCACGAAGGGCGGCGCGCCGGTCAGCAGCTCGAAGGCCATCGCGCCGACGGCGTACAGGTCTGACGCGGGGGTGGCGCTCTTCGCGTCGCGCAGCTGCTCGGGCGGCATGTACGCGGGCGTGCCGAACACCATGCCCGTCTGGGTGAGCCGCGCGTCGGCGCTCACCACCTTGCTGATGCCGAAGTCGAGCAGCTTCACCGCCGGCGTGGGGGTGAGCGTGAGGAAGACGTTGCCCGGCTTGAGGTCGCGGTGGATGACGCCCGCCCCGTGCGCCGCGGCCACTGCGTCGAGCACCGGCACCAGCACCGACGCCGCCTGCGCGGGCGTGAAGCGGCCGTGGCGCTCGAGGAGCTGCGCGAGCGAGAGGCCCTGCAGCGCCTCCATCACCAGGAAGGGCGCGCCCCACGGCGTCTGGCCGCTGTCGAGCACGCGCACGATGCCGAGGTGGGCGATGGCGTTGGCTGCGCGCGCCTCGAGGAAGAAGCGGGCGATGGGCTCGGGCCCGTCGTGCAGCCCGGCGGTGAGGATCTTGATCGCCACCCGCTGGCCGGCCTCGTTGGTGGCTTCCCACACCGTCGCCATGCCGCCGCTGCCGAGCGGCCGGCGGAGCGTGTAGCGGCCATCGAGCTGCAACCCGGGCGCGAGCGTGTCGGAGACCAAGAGGACGGCAGGTGTACCACCGGTCTTCCGAGGGCGCGGGCGATGGAACAGTGATCGCCATCGCGGCGTCGATGCGCCACGTTCCTGCGCCTGCTGCCCGTGGGGGTCTCACACATGCGTCACACCCTTCTCTTCGTCCTCGTCTCCACCGCCGTCTTCGCCGCGCCGCCGAAGGCCGAGCAGCTCCCCGCGCAGCTGCGCGACTGGGCGCCGTGGGTGCTGCACCACGAGCGCGACGCGACCTGCCCCTTCCTCCACGGCAGCGACGCGCGGGCCTGTGCGTGGCCCGGCCGGTTGGCCTTGACGCTCGACGACAAGGGAGGCCGCTTCACGCAGAGCTTCAAGGTGTACGGCCCCGACGCGTGGCTTCCGCTGCCGGGCGAGACGAAGCGCTGGCCGCAGCACGTGCAGGTCGACGGCCGCGCGGCGGTGGTGGTGAGCGACGGCAATGGCAAGCCGACGGTGCTCCTGAGCGCCGGCGAACACACGGTGAGCGGCGACTTCGAGTGGGACTCGTTGCCCGAGGCGCTGGTGATTCCGCCCGAGACCGGGCTGCTGGCGCTCAACGTGAAGAGCCAGACCGTCAGCATCCCCAACCGGGACAGCGAGGGCCGCGTCTTCCTGCAGCGCGAGTCGACGGTGGAAGAGACCGACCGCGTCGAGCTCGACGTGCACCGGCTGGTGACCGACGAGATCCCCCTCACGTTGGTGACGCAGCTCACGCTCAAGGTCTCGGGCCGCAGCCGCGAGGTCGAGCTGGGCCGCGCGCTGCCCGCGGGCTTCGTGCCGATGAGCTTGTCGTCGGGCCTGCCGGTGCGGGTCGAGGGTGATGGGCACCTGCGGCTGCAGGTGCGGCCCGGCACGTGGGCGGTGCAGCTCATCGCGCGCGGCGAGGGCCCGCTGTCAGAGCTCAAGCGCCCCGAGGCGAACGGCACGTGGGTCGACGGTGAAGAGGTGTGGGTGTTCGATGCGCGGCCGTCGCTGCGGCAGGTGCTGGTGGAAGGCGTCAACGCGGTCGACCCCACGCAGACCACGCTGCCCAACGAGTGGCGCGGCTTCCCCGCGTACGCGATGGGCCCCAACGACACGCTCAAGCTGACCGAGCGGCGGCGCGGCGACAGTGAGCCGGCGCCCGACGTGCTGAACCTCACGCGCACGCTGTGGCTCGACTTCGACGGCGCGGGCTTCACCGCGAGCGACAAGGTGGGCGGGCAGCTGCACCGCTCGTGGCGCCTCGACGTGCAGCCCGGCACCGAGCTGGGGCGCGTGGTGACCAGCGGGGCTGATCAGTCCATCACCCGGCTCGACGCGGCAGGTCGCGCGGGCGTCGAGCTGCGGCAGGGCGCGCTGGCGCTGGAGGCCGACTCGCGGCTCACCGGCGGCATCACCCGCATCTCCGCCGTCTCGTGGGACGCGGACTTCAACTCGGTGCAGACCACGCTGCAGTTGCCGCCGGGCTGGCGGTTGATCAGCGCGAGCGGCGCCGACTCGGTGCCCGGCACGTGGGTCGACGAGTGGACGTTGTTCGACCTGTTCCTGGTGTTGATCATCGCGGTGGCCATCGCGCGGCTGTTCGGGCTGCCGTGGGGCGTGCTGGCGGCGGTGACGCTGGGCCTGGGCTGGCTGGAAGACGGGGTGCCCCAGTACGCGTGGCTGGTGGTGCTGGTGCTCGAGGGGCTGTTCCGCGTGTTGCCGGTGGGCAAGCTCAAGTCGCTCTTCGGGCTGACGCGGCTCGCGGCCTGGGCGGCGCTGGTGCTCATCACCGTGATGTTCGCGGTGGGCCACGTGCGCGAGGGCATGTACCCGGCGCTCGGGCAGGAACGGCAGCTCGGCGGCGTGAAGAGCTTCTCGGAGTACAACAACGAGAACCTCGCGCAGTACGCGCGCAGCTCGGCGGGCGAGTTCGAGCAGGAAGAAGATCGCAGCGGCTTCCTCGACTACGCCGAATCGCCCGCGCCTCAGAAGCAGCAGATGCAGATGAAGGAGAAGTCGAAGGACTTCAAGAAGCGCAGCTTCAACGTGCGCGACTACGACAAGAACGCGACGGTGCAGACCGGCCCCGGGCTCCCGCGGTGGGACTGGCGACCGGTGCAGATCAAGTTCTCAGGACCCGTTCAGCGCGACCAGCAGCTCTCGTTCTTCTTCCTCGGGCCGGCGGCGAACCTGGTGCTCGCGTTCCTGCGCGTGGCGCTGCTCGGGTTGTTGGTGCTGGTGGTGCTCGGCTTCCCCGGTGGGTTCTGGCCGGCCGCGCTCAAGAAGCTGGTGAAGACCGCCGGCCCGCTCGCGGCGATGGTGCTCGCGCTCGCCCTGCCCGCCTTCGCGCAGCCCGAAGCGCCGGCGCCCGAGTTGTTGGAGCAGCTGCGCCAGCGGTTGCTCGAGAAGCCCGACTGCGCGCCGTCGTGCGCGTCGAGCCCGCGGCTGCAGCTCGAGGCGTCGCCGAAGACGCTGCGCGTGCGGCTCGAGGTGTTGTCCGGCGCAGACACCGCGGTGCCGCTGCCGGGGAGCGCCGCGCAGTGGGTGCCCGACACGGTGCTGCTCGATGGCAAGCCGGCGAGCGGGTTGCGACGTCAGCCCGACGGCACGCTGTGGCTCGCGGTGACGGCGGGCGCGCACCAGGTGCAGTTGGAAGGGGCGATGCCTCCGCGCGACACGGTGCAGGTGGCGCTGCCGCTGCGCGCGTACCGGGTGGAGGCGAAGCTCGACGGGTGGACCCTCGACGGCCTGCATGAAGACGGCGTGGCCGACGAGAACCTGCAGCTCTCGCGCAAGGCGACCAACGAGAAGGGCCAGGGGTCGGCGCTGCAGATGGGCACGCTGCCGCCGTTCGTGCGGGTGCAGCGCACGCTGGTGCTCGGCCTGCAGTGGACGGTGGAGACGACGGTCGAGCGCGTGACGCCCACGGGCAACGCGGTGGTGCTCGAGGTGCCGCTGCTGACGGGTGAGTCGGTGACGTCGAGCGACGTGCGCGTGCAGAACGGCAAGGCGCTGGTGAACATGCCGGCCGCCGAGACGCAGGTGACGTGGAGCTCGGTGCTCGAAGCGAAGGCACCGCTCGAGCTGGTCGCGCCCACGGGGTTGCCGTGGGTCGAGGTGTGGCGGCTCGACGTGAGCCCGGTGTGGCACGTGGCGCTCAACGGCATTCCGGTGGTGCACCAGCAAGACGCGAGCGGCGTGCGCATGCCCGAGTGGCGACCGTGGCCCGGCGAGAAGGTGACCGTGGAGGTGCTGCGGCCCGAGGCGTTGGCGGGGCAGACGTTGACGATCGATCAGAGCTCGATGTCGGTCTCACCGGGCGCGCGCGCGACCGACGTGACGTTCACCGCGAACCTGCGCAGCTCGCGCGGCGGCCTGCATGCGTTCACCCTGCCGGCGGGGGCGACGCTGCAGAACGTGACCATCAACGGCGCGCAGCAGCCGATTCGGCAAGAAGGGCAGAAGGTGTCGATTCCGCTCGTGCCGGGCTCGCAGTCGGTGGTGCTGACGTGGCGCGAGGCGGGCGCGATGGGCTTCGGGTGGAAGACGCCGGCGCTCGACGTGGGCACGCCGACGGTGAACGCCAACGTCGAGGTGAACGTGCCGAAGGACCGGTGGGTGCTGCTGGTGCGCGGCCCGGGCATCGGTCCGGCGGTGTTGTTCTGGAGCTTCCTACTGGTGCTGCTGGTGGTGAGCATCGCGCTGGGCCGCACGAACTACACGCCGCTGACGACGGTGAAGTGGGTGCTGCTGGCGCTCGGGTTGTCGCAGGTGCCGATTCCGGCCATCGGGTTCGTGTTCGGGTGGCTGCTGCTGCTCGGGTGGCGCGAGAAATCGGACAACGTGACGCCGGGCTGGTTCAACCTGCGGCAGCTCGCGCTGGTGGCCGTGACGGGCGGGGCGCTGATCATCCTGGGGGCGAGCGTGTACGAAGGGCTGCTCGGCCAGCCTGAGATGCAGGTGCGCGGCAACGGCTCGTACGCGTCGCTGCTGCGCTGGTTCCAGGACCGCACGGGAAGCGAGTACCCGGTGGCGACGGTGTTCTCGGTGCCGATGCTCGTGTACCGGGGCGCGATGCTGGCGTGGAGCTTGTGGATGGCGCTGTCGCTGCTCGCGTGGCTCAAGTGGGGGTGGAAGGCGTTCGCGACGGGCGGGTTGTGGAAGTCGTCGCCCAGGACGCCGCCGCCGGTGGTGCCGCCCGCGCAGTAGTGGAGAGTGGAACACGATCGTTTAGGGTGGAGGGGTGAGTGATTACCTCTCCAGCGTCGACTTCGAGAACTTCGGACCCATCAAGAAGGGCACGCTGAAGCTCACGCGGCTTCATGCGCTCATCGGGCCGAACGATTCGGGCAAGAGCTGGACGTTGAGGGGACTGGGCGGGCGGGACCCACGTACCAGCGCGTTCATCCGATCCGTTCAGGGTGGCCGGACTATCTCGCCCGGGCATGGATGGCCGCAGGCCCGCACGTTGCGCCTCGATCCCGACTTTCTCCGTCAGGGCGCGCAGCTGATCATGGAGGGCGACCTCTCGACTTCTCGAACGAGAGAGGTGGCGGACTCGGCGCCCTGCTCGACGCGGTCTTCGCGCGGAACGTTCGCGACTACCTCGCGCTCGAAGCCGAGTTCAAACAACTGTTCCCCACCGTCGATGGGTTCCGACTTCACACGGACGGATCCGGCAACCGGCGAGTCGGCATCCGCCTCTTCGACGGCAGCGAGGTGCCCGCCGAGTTCATGTCGGAAGGGATGCTCTACTTCCTGGCCTTCGCGATCCTTCCGTACCTGAGCCCGGTCGGATTGATCCTCGTCGAGGAGCCCGAGAACGGCCTCCACCCATCGCGCATCGCCGAAGTGATGCGCGTGCTGCGCAAGATCTCGGAGACCACGCAGGTGGTCCTCGCCACGCACAGCCCGCTGGTCGTCAACGAGCTCAAGCCTGAAGAAGTGACGCTCGTCACGCGCACGAAGGAAGCAGGCACCACCTTCACCCCGATCACCGAGCCCCCGAACTTCAAGAAGCGCTCCGACGCGTACGCGCTCGGGGAGCTGTGGCTCAACTACGCCGACGGAATCTCCGAGGCGCCGCTCTTCAAGACCAACGGAGCCCAGCGACGTGAAGGTCTACCTGGCGGGCGAGGGGGAGCACGAGCTGGGGAAGTGGGCGCAGTCGGTTGAATACGGAGACGCGTCCACGCGCACCGATGGCGTGCTCTTCGCTCTGTTCTGCAGGGCCGGGCGAGATGGACGCGTGGTCGCGGGCAAGCGCTGGCGAGGCATCAGGAAGTACCGCTCCGGAGGACACGCCTCGGCGGAGCAACGTGTTCTGCGGCAACTCGCGGTCGAGGCTGAAGAGCAAGGCGCCGACGTTCTGCTCTGGACTCGCGACACGGACCACGACGCCGAGCGGGCCAGTCAGCTGAAGTCGACGCACGAGGAAATCAAGGCCACGTTCGCGGGCGCACTCGAGATCATTGGCGAACCCGCGAACCCGTGCATCGAAGCCTGGATCATCGCCATCGCGGGTCATCACCGGACACCCGAGACCCTCTCGGTGCCGAAGCTCGCTGAGCTCGCCGCGACACACGGCGTAGACACGGAACAGGCGATGGTCGACCTGATCAACTCCGCCGAGTTGGACACCTCCGGCTCGGAGAGCCTCGAGGCCTTCGTCGCGCAGCTTCGCGCCGCCGGCGAGTAGCCGACCGGTTCACGCCGTAGTTGGCAGCCACGGCACTTCGTGGCCTTCGGCGACCCGCTCGGCGACAAGGTGAATCGCGACCGCGCTCAAGCGGCTCTCCCGGCGCCAGTCGACCCACGGCCGCAAAGAGTCGACCGCAGAGCGAGATTTCCTGCGGCCGTCCTTCGTGCGGCGCGCTCATTCGCCCCACGGCACGTCGACGACCTTACGGGCCGGACGCGGCTCGACCGGAACTGGCCGCGAGCTGCGCGTGCGTCGCCGAGCCGACGCCGCGCCCACGACGAATCCGATTGCGACCGACGAGAACGCGAGACCAAGCAGATCCGGTAGGCGAAGAAGGAACATGCCCTCGCGCACAGCAACCTCGAGGCCACCGCGAAGCGCCTGAGGCGTGGTCATCGCGCGCGCCGAAGTGGATCGACTGATCAGCTCCGGTGCGTCACTCCCCGGTCGCGAACCACCACGCCCCGACGACCTGCTTCCCGACACGCACCGTCACCTGCTCGTAGGCATGTCCCGGGGCCGGCTTCGCCAGCTTCTGCCACCGCGCAGCCGGAACCCGTACCCAGCGCCACGCCCCCTCAGTCGTCGTGGCGACCTTCACGCCATTGAGGGTGACGGCGCCGTCGCCCTTCACGAAGAGCACGATCGCCGCGCCGCCGTTCCACACCGCTCCCGCCCTCGTAGACGGCGTTCCACGACACGCCGAACGCCTTGCGGCTGATGCGGCCCGTCGCGCAGTACCCGACGCGCGCGCGGCCCTGCGAGTCCTTCGCGTGTTGCCCTCCGGAGATCGAGAACGTCACCAACTGCGTGACACCGCGCAGCGTGAAGTCACCGACGAGCCGAAGGCCGGCGCCGTCACGAGCGATCTCCTTCGCCACGAAGCGGATGTGCGGGAATCGCTCGACGTCGAAGAAGTCGGCGCTCTTGAGATGTCCGTCGCGCTGCGCGTTGCGCGTGTCGACGCTGGCGGCGTCAATCTCCACCGAGAGCTGAGACTGGCTCGGGTCGTCGTGGTCGATGGCGAAGGCACCCGACCACTTCGCGAACACCCCGTGCACGCGGGTGATCATCAAGTGCCGCACCGAGAAGCCGAGCTGCGAATGAACCGGGTCGAGGTCGTAGGTGGTGAGCGCCATCACGCCGGTCTACTGCGGTTGCTCAGCGGGTGCAGGGCTCCTGGAGGATGGTGCCGTCCGGGCTGACGGCAAACGATCTCCGCAGCGCGATCCCCTCGACGTTCGGCTTGCTGTCCACGTCAGACCGGTACGACCACAGCCACAGGGCGTTGCCGCTGATGCCCATCACCTGGCCCCACGGCCCGCTTCCGTTGGGGCCCTGACTGACGGCGTGCGCCCAACCCGAGTCGTCGAAGCCGACCTCTCGCCATGAATTGGCGGCCGGAATCGAAGGGCTCACCCGCCACCGCTCATCGGTGACCAGCGTGGCACGCTCGGTACGAAGCTCGAGGATCAGCCCTCGGTCGAAGCCGCCCTGACTCGACAGGTTGGTCGCTTCGATGGCGAGCACGTGCCGCACAGCGGGGTCGGCGTGCAGCTCGAGGTTCAGCACGCTGGGCTGGTACCACTCAGCGTTGGTGTCCTCGACGAGCAGTCCATCGAAGAAGACGCGCCGCTGGTTGTCGGCGGTCAGCGTGGCCATCACGACCAGCCGCGTCTCACTCGACGGACAGGAGCCCGCGTCGCGCGTCGAGGTACCAGCGTCGCGAACGCCACCGTCGGCTCTCGTGACGACCCCCGCGTCGGCCACCAACGGCTCGAGCTCATCATCACCAACGACGAGTGCGGTACGACCGCAGCCGATCGACGCCAACGCCAACGCCAGCCACAGACCACGCATGGCGCGCACCATCTCCGCCTTTGGGGTCGCCCTCAACTGCTCTGCGTCACCACGCGCCCCTGATGCGCGTCGGCGCACACGAAGACGTACCCCATCCCCACGTCACCGAAGTTGAAGCCGGTGCCCGCGCCGTCGAGCTGCACGGCGAGCACCATCGGCTTCTTGCACTTGCCGCAGCTCGGCAGCTCAGGACCCTGCACCCAGGCGGGGAAGCCTCCGAGCTTGTGACCTCCCGACTTCGGCGTCGTCTCGTCGACAGGCTTGCCGAATGACACGCCCACGCCGGGCTCGCCCACCGCCTTCGCCTTCAGCGCCTTCGCGTCGAGGAACACCACCGCGTGGGCGTTCTTCGCGTTGTCACAGGTGCCGCAATGAAAGGCCGCCAGCGCGGCGCTCTTCAGCGGCAGACGCTGCGGGTGCGCGTGGAACAACCCGAGCGCCTGCATCGGCGTCTTGCAGGTCTTGCACTTCGGAGCCGCGAGCACCGCCACCCCGCCCACCGAGTCCTCTCCCGTCGCCGGAGCCTTGCGCGTCAGCTTGAACGGCGTCGCGGACCGCGTCGGCGCCACGACCTCCACGGAATCAGAAGGTGGAGCGGCCACCGCCCCACCCGCTTCCCCCAGCGCGACCGCCAGCACCTGAAAGCCCGTGTTCAGCGCGCCGACCGCCACCACCTCGCGAGTCACCGCGTCGAAGCAGGCCACCGCGAGCCGCGCGCTGCGCAGCGGCACCTTCGCGAGCGACACCCACTTCTTGCCGGCCAGCCGGCTCACCCTGAGCTCGAGCGTCTTCGCCGGCTCGAAGCGATCGAACGGCTCGAGCTCGAACGCGAGCACTTGCTCACCTTCCGCCCCGAGCCCCACCAGCTTCTCCGCTTCGAGCCCGGCCAGCTTCTCGCCACCGACCCACGTCTTCCCGTCGAACAGCCACCGCTCGTTGAAGGTGTCGCCGTCGAGTCCCGCTGCGAGCACCACTCCGCCGGGCGTGCTGACCGCAGCGGCGCCCCCGCGGCCTTTGGGCTTTCGCGCGGGCTTGAGCTTCTTCCAGGTGCCCGCCTTGAACAGCCAGGTGTCGCTCGAGCACTCGTCGTCGCCGAAGGTGATCAGCCCACCGAGCGCTTCACTCCACGCGACCGCGACCGACGCATCGAAGGAACGCTGCCCGCCACCCGCCCCACCCTTCGCGTCGACGCCACGCACCCGGCCGTCCTTCGTGATGCTCACCACCCCGTCGGGCGTCACGGCCACGCCGCGGCCATCGGCGTCGATCAACACCTCCCCCTGCGCGCCGAGCTCGAAGGTGCCCACGTCAGACGCGCCGAACACCCGGCCCCCGTGCGCGACGAGCTGCTGGAACGACTTGTTCCACGGCAGACACGCGCCGCCACTGAAGACGAAGCGCTGGCCGTCGAAGCGCGCCTGGCGTTGCGGCACGTCGTCGCCGAGCTGCGCGCCGAGCAACACCGGAGCGCCGAGGCCCGAGCTGAGCGAGCTCCACGCCGGCACCGGTGACACGGGAGTCCAGCTCCTGCCCTCGAGCCGAAACAGCAGCGCAGCGGGCATGCCGGCCTGCTTCGCGCGGAACAGGAGAACCCGCCCGCTGCTGGGGTCGACGGCCAACCGTCCTTCGCCCTGCGACGCGGAGACAGGCAGCGCAGGCGGCGTCGCGAGCTCCACACCGGTCGACGGCAGCACCTCGTAGCAACGCAGCCCGGTCACCGGCGTGTGCGCCAGCGCCAGCACGCGCTTCGTCGCCGGCTCGTACGCGAGGTTCAGCGCATCGAAGCGCCGCGCAGCCTCTTCCGCGGCCTCACGCGCGCGAGCCTCGGTCGGGCCGGGAAACTCGTACCCGCTGTCCCCTTCGAAGCGCGCGACGAACTCTCGACCTCGCGCACTGACCGACACCTTCGGCTTCGGCGAGAGCTTCCCGCAGTCACTCCACTGATCAGCGCTCAGGCAGCGGAGTACTCCATCTTCTCCGAGGCTGATCAGCCCGCGACCCGGCACGTACGTGAAGGCCGTCTTCCCGCTGAACGGGAGCTGCCACGAGCCCGCGTCGACGAAGACATCACCCTTCACCGAGCTGCGCACCACCGCGCCCGCGCGCAGCGTGAGCACGTGCACCGCGCCCGCGTCGTCTTCGTACATCACGAGCACGGGCTGCAGCCCGGTGCCTCCATCAGCGACCGCCGTCGCGTGACCCTCGGGCGAGAGCGAAAAGAGCACCCCCTCGCTGAGCGCCCACGCGTGCTTCGCACCACTGACGACGAGACTCTGAGCTGCCGGCCGCTGATGAACGACGCGTGTCTTCACCCGACCGAAGACACCCGACCGGGCTTCGAGGTGCAACGCCGTCGCAGCAGCGTCAGCCCGAGCAGAAACAACGGCGAGGTCCCCACGGCGGAGCAGCCTTGCGACTCGAGCTCCATGTGGGTCGGCTCCGGCGCGGCGGCGTCACGCGAGGACGAAGGCGCCGGCGCAGGGGCGGTGGGCACGGGCGTCACCGGCTCCACCGGCAGCCACTGCGACTCTTCCTGCACGGACAGCAGCGGCAACACCGGCTCGAAGCACATCCAGTTGTCGAGCCAGGTCGGGTTGCGCTCCGCGTGGTCGAACCAGCGCACGCAGCTCAGACCCGGCACCTGCCCGGCGGAGCTCCACGTGAAGCGCACCGGCGCCGACGGAGGCAGGCACAGGTAGTTGTCGGCCCAGATGCTGGCGAGCGCCTCGGCGGACTCGGCGACGTTGGTGCACGTCATGCCGGCGATGGGCCCGGCGAACGACCACCGCATGCCGAGGTCGAGCTGGCTGCAGAAGAAGTTGTCGGCCCAGGTGTCGGGGTCGCTCGGCTCGTCGACCGACACACAGTGCAGGCCGGGCCGCGCACCGTTCATCGAGAAGGTGAAGCCACCCGACGTGAAGTCGTTGCGAGGCGACGCGCAGAGGAAGTTGTCGCCCCACGAGTTGGGGTCGCTCGGCTCGTTCCAGTGCACGCAGCTGCGCCCCGCAAGCGGACCCGCGCTCGACCACTCGAACTTCCACGGAGACTGCGGCGGCGCACAGAGCCGGTTGTCGCTCCACGCGCTGGCCTGCGCTTCGGCCGCCTCGGTCACCGGCGTGCAGTCGAAGCCGGCCACGTCGCCGGCCCACGACCAGCGCAGCCCGAGGTCCTGCGCGCTGCAGAAGAAGTTGTCGTTCCACGTGTTGGGGTCGGCCGGCTCGTCGACGTTGACGCACGCCATGTTCGGCTGCGGCCCGTCACAGCTGAACGCGAACGGCCCCGCGGTGCGGTCGCACGAGTCGACGCACGGCCCGCCGCCGGGCCCGCCGCCCATGTATTCCCAGTGCCAGGGTTCGCTCGGCACGGTGCGCGCGAAGCCGTACGCCCCGCCGTGCGCGTTGAGCCAGTTGAAGACGGCGCCGACGCTGGTGTTGAGGTCGAGCGCGCTGCCGCTCTGGTGGTTGCTGTAGCCGGGCGCCGCCGCGAGGTTGCACGAGTTGCAGTTGCAGTTCCGGTAGCAGCTGTAGAGGTACTGCTGTTCCTGCTGGGTGCGGAAGCCGGAGTTGATGCGAATGCCCACGCCGTCGCGCGCTGCCGCGGCCTGCATCACCGCGTACGCGTTCGCCGTGTTCTTCTCGACCGGGTAGCCGTCGGCGGTGACGACGGTGATGGTGAAGGCGTTGCCCGAGCGGTAGCCCGTGTCTTGCCGCGTCTCGCAGGTGACGAGGCCCTGCTCGCGGCTCTCGAAATCTTCAGGCTGCGGTTCCTGCTCGAAGTCGACGTCTTCCAGGCCGCCGCCACAGGCAACCGCCACCAGCGGGATGATCAGGATCGCGCGGTTCACCTCGAGGTGTCGTCGCGCGCGACCGCGAAAATCCCCGAGGAAGTGTCAACGCGCGATGCAGTTTCGCCACACAACCCACCTCACGGCGCTCAGCGCACGATGATCGACACCACGCCGTCGTTGCCGTCGGGGCCCTTCGGTCCCGTCATGCCCGTCGAGCCGTCCGAGCCGCGCGAGCCCGACGAGCCACCCGACAGGTAGTTGGAGCGCCCGTTGGTGGTGCAGCTCGTCCCCGAGCCGCCGTTACCGCCGTTGCCACCCGTGCCGCCGCGGCCGCCCGCACCGCCATTGCCGCCCGCCCCGCCCTTCGAGCGGATCAACGCGCGCACCAGCACCTCGTCCTGCGGGCAGCGCCCACCGCAGCGCAGCTCGACGTTCACGTAGCCGCCGTCGCCGCCGGGTCCACCGGGGCCGCCGTCACCGCCGCGGCCACCGTCTCCACCGCGGCCGCCCGACGTGCCCGCCATCGACGGACAACTGGCGTTCATGCCGTTGTAGCCGGTGGTGCCGTTGATGCCGTCACGCCCGCGACGTCCGTCGGCGCCGCGCCCACCGGAGCTCCCGAACTGGAACACCGCACGCGCGTTGCGCGGGTACACCACCAGCCGCCGCGTGGTGTCTTCGCTGATCGCCTCGATGAGCAGCGTCTCTTCCGTCGGGGTCACCGCGACGTTGACCGCCGGCCCGCGCTCGCCCGGGCCGCCCTCGAAGAAGAACGACTCCGGCTCGAGGAAGCGCAGCGGCACCTGCATCGACGTCACCAACTGCCCGCGCAGCCGCACCGGCAACACCAGCCCCTGCCCGGCGCGCGCCAGCTCGACCGCGTCGGTCATCGGCAGGTGCTCCGGCAGGCGCAGCACGCCCTCGCCGTCGAGCCGCACCGCGGGGTTCGCCACCTCGACGTCGCGCGCGTCGATGCACGGCTCGACCACCATCAGCGCCGCCGCTTCACACAGCGGCAGCGGCCGGCTCCAGCCCACGTCGAAGCGGAGCGTCGGCTTGAGGTCGAACGTCGGCGTCACCTGCAGCTCGGCGGCGCCCGGCGCGAGGAAGGTCACCTGCTGATCAGGCACGTTCTGCTGCACCAACGACACGAAGGGCAGCGCCACCGGCTGCGCGGGCCGGCTCAGCCGCAGCGAGGTGAGCGGCTGCGCCCAGCGCCCGGTGCTCACCACCGCCTTCTCCACCTCGTCGGCGCGCGCCTTCACCTCGGCCACCTCCGAGCGCGCGATGCGCAGCTGCACCAGCCGGCGCCGCGCCGCCAGCCGCATCGCCTCGTCGGGGAGCCGGTTGTTCATGCGCAGCAGCAGCCCCTCGTCTTGCGTGTTGGCGATGTCTTCGGCGGTGAGCGCGCGCCCCTGGAGCCGGCCCATGCCCAGCTCGAGCGTGGTGATCAGCGCGTCGACCACCGGCGGCGCGGCCGGCGCGAGCTTCTCGCGGGGCCAGGTCGTCAGCTTGCCCAGCAGGGTGTCGAGCGACGGCGACGGCTCGCGCGGGCGCAGCACCAGCACCTCGAGCGTCGCCAGCAGCCGCGGCGTGCCTTCGGGCAGCTCGAGCAGAGAGAGAATGACGCGGGCCAGGCGACCGAGCGCGAACTCCCGAACCGTGGGCGTGAGCGAGGGCACCAGGCGCGTCGCGCACCCCTGCCAGCGATCGACCGGGAGCCCGCCTTCCTCGAGCGAGGTCATGAACGGGTTGATCAGCTCCTCGTCTTGCCGGGTCAACACGCCGTCGGCGACGTTGCACACCGCGACGTCGGCGTTGGGCTGCGAGAGGTAGTGCACCAGCGCGTCGCCCGGCCAGCGCGGCGAGTCTTCCTGCAACTGCGAGACGGTGTACGGACGCGGGAAGGTGTGCCGGCAGCCGACGGTGCTCAGGGCGATGAGCACGAAGAGAGAGAGGCGCATGGGCCGAAGTCCTACCTCGACCGCGTCACCACGCCACGCGGTACTCGAAGGCCTGCCCGTCGGCGGTCTGCTGCTGCGCCTCGATGCGCCCGCCCGGCTTGCCCGTGACGTCGAAGATGAAGCGGATGACGCCGCGCCACGAGAGGCCGGTGTTGCCCGACATCGCGCGGGGGTAGGCCACGGTGAACACGCCCGCGGTGTCGCCCTCGGCCTTCCACGAGAGGTGCGCGCCCTTGATGGCCACCTTCACCACCCCGTCGAGCTTGGGGAAGAGGAGCTGCGGCCCGGCGGCCACCGACGCCTTGAGCAGCGGCAGCACGATGCCCCCGAAGCGCTGCTTCATCGACTGAAAGGCCATCTCTTCCACGAAGGCCTCGCCGCACACCCGGGTGGTGCAGTCGGTGAGCAGCTCGAGCAGCTCGGCCGGCTGCCAGTTCGAAGACCAGGGGTTGGCGAACAGCGCGTCGAGGCGTCCGTCTTGTTGCGCCACCGCCGCCAGCTTGCCCTCGGCCCGCAGCACCCGCATCAGCGAGTCGATGTACGCGGCGCTCACCTCGTAGTCGGCCATACCCGAGAGGGTAGTCGAGTCCGTGAGGTGCGAGGGCATCGGGGTTATACCGGCGCCACATGCGTTCTTTGTCCGTGTCCCTCGCCGCCCTGCTCCTCGCTGGCTGCGCCACCCTCGGCCCCACCCTCACCCGCGCCACGCCGAACGACGCCGCGAAGCTCACCGCCGCCGCCGAAGCGTTCTACCGCGCCGAGACGCCTGATCAGCTCCGCGCCGCGCTCGCCGACGCGAAGGCCGCCGGTCCCGACACCGCGCTCTTTCACGAGCTCGCCGCGCGGCTGGCGCAGTTCGAGGCCCTCGACGCCGAGGTGGTGAAGCACCTGGTCGCCGCGCTGCAGGACACGGGCGACGACGCGGCGGTGATGCACCTCCACCTGCTCGCCGCCACCGAGCTCACCTGGTCCGAGCGCGCCGTGGTGCGCGGGCTGTACCGCTCGCTCGTCGAGAGCCACCCCGACGCCGAGGTGCGGGCGATCGCCGCCTTCCACCTCGCGGCGATGCTCGGCCGCGAAGGCGACCTCGAGGGCCGTGACGCGTTGATCAAGAACATCCCCGGGCAGGTCGACCTCGCCTTCGTCGGCACGTGGGACAACGACCAGGGCAAGGGCTTCGACCTCGAGCTGGCCCCTGAGCTCCGCCCCGCGCTCGACGAGAAGTACGAGGGTCGCGCGGGCGATCTCCACTGGCGCACCGACGTGCCCAAAGACGGCCGCGGCCTCTACGACCTGCTGCAGTTGATGACGCCGACGCGCTGGTCGGCCGCCTTCGCGCAGGGCACCTTCACCACCGACACCGCGGGCGACTTCGCGCTGCGCGTCACCACCACCGACCCGCTCAAGGTGTGGGTCGACGGCCGGCTGGTCTTCGCCGCCCCGACGCTCGAGCGCAGCGTGATGGATCACCTCGTCATTCCCCTCGAGCTGAAGCAGGGCAAGCACACGGTGTTGATCAAGTCGGCGCACCGCGAGGGCACCTGGACGCTGTCGGCGCGCGTCACGCCCTTCACCGGCGAGCGCTTCAAGCCGTCGCTCGAAGAAGTGGTGGGCTGGCGCATCAAGGACCTCTCGGCGAGCCCGGCACGGCAGCTCGCGCACCTGGTGGGCTGGGCGCACCTCGGCGCGGGCGGCACCACCACGGTGAAGGCGGCCGACGCGGCGGCCTCGCGGTTGCCGAAGTCGCTCGTGCTGCGCGCGTGGTTGATCGACGCGCTCTGGTACAACCAGGAGCGCGGGCGCACCGCGGATCTCCTCGGCGCGCTCGACACCGAGGTCGGCGAGCAGCTCCCCTTCTTCCGGCTGCGCCAGGCGCGCTTCCACCAGCAACAGGGCCTCAAGCAGAAGGCGCGCGAGCGCTTGCTGCAGCTGCAGAAAGACAAGCCGCAGCTCCACGAGGTGTGGGACCTGTTGATCGACGTGTGGCGCGGCGAAGGGTGGACCGAAGACGAGCTGCGCACCGCGAAGGCGCGCGCCGAGCGCTTCGGCAGCACGCCCGAAGAAGACATCGAGCTCTCGCGCACCCTCTCGCGCTACGGCCGCCGCGCGCAGGCGCTGGAGGTGCTCGACACGGTGCTGACGAAGCTGCCCTACCACCCCGATGCGCTGCGCCGTGAAGCCGACCTCGCCTTCGAGGCCGCCGACTTCCACGAGGCCCGTCGCTACCAACTGGCGCGGCTCGAGTCGTGGCCCACCGACTATTCCACCTGGCTCGCGCTCGCCGAGACGCAGCGCCGCCTCGGTGACCTGAAGGCCGCGAGCGACGCGCTGGCGAAGGCCGAGCAGCTCTCGCCCGAAGCCTCGGTGCCCAAGAGCAAGCTCGGCGACCTCGAGTACGAGCGCGGCAACACCGCGGCGGCGGTGGCGTTGTGGAAGCGCGCCGTCGAGCTCAACCCCGAGAACGAAGCGCTCGCCAACCGCATCGACTTCCTCTCGCCCGAGACCCGCGGCGAGTGGATGGCCGACATGCCCGACGAGGCGCGGCTCGAGGCGCTGGTGAAGAACCGCACGAAGTTGAAGCAGCTCCCCGGCGCCGACGTGGCCTACCTGCTCGACCACGAGGTCACGATGCTCAACACCGACGGCTCGACCTCAAACGTGGTGACGCTGGTGGTGCACGCGTGGAACAGCCAGGGCCGCGACCGCATCATCCGCCAGTCGGTGGGCGGCGGCCGGCTGCGCGTGCTGCACGCCTACGCGGTCGACGAGAAGGGCCAGCGCAGCGAGGCCTCGAGCGAGCGCAACCGGCAGATCTTCTTCCGCGGCATGCAGCCGGGCTCGACGCTGGTGCTGCAGTACCGCCTCGACTCGCCGCCGCGCGGCTACCTCGCGCGCTACTACAACGAGACCTGGTCGTTTCAGGGCGTGGGTGATCAGCGCGAAGAGTCGAAGTTCGTGTTGTGGGCGCCGCTGAGCGCGAAGCTCCACGAGTACAAGGTGGGCACCGTCGAGCACACCGAAGAGAAGCGCGGCGAGCTGCTCCGCTTCACGTGGACCACGCGCAACACCCCGCCGCTGATCAGCGAGCCGGCGATGCCCACGGTGGGTGAGCTGGCGATCAACATCGCGCTGTCCACCGTGCCCGACTGGAAGACGTGGCTCTCGTGGGAACAGGCGCTGCTCGAGGGCGTGTTCCGCGACAGCCCGGAGCTGGAGCTGGTGGCGAAGACGCTCAACCAGGGCAACCCCGACGCGCAGGAGAAGCTCGATCGCATTCACACCTTCGTGATGGAGGAGATCCGCTACCAGCAGGACTACGAGAGCTTCATCGCCGGCGTGAAGCCGCACGCGGCCTCGATGACGCTCGAGCGCCGCTACGGCGACTGCAAGGACAAGGCGGTGCTGTTCATCGAGCTGGCGCGCAAGCTGGGCCTCGACGCGCACTTCGCGCTGGTGCGCACCCGCGACGTGGGCCCGGTGCGCGACGACGTGCCGATGCAGCAGTTCAACCACGCCATCGTGTACGTGCCCGAGCAGCCGGGCGTGCAGCCGCGCTTCTACGACCCGACCGCCGAGCTGCTCGACGTGGCCGCGGTGCGCAGCGACGACGTCGGCACCCGCTCGCTGGTGTTCGACCCGAAGACCAACGTGCACACGTGGCGCGAGATCCCCTTCCAGGCGCCGGAGCTCAACAGCGAGACCACCCGGCTCGCGCTGGAGGTCGACGCGAAGGGCGGCGCGAAGGGCACCCTGACGCTCGAGGCGGTCGGCCGCTCGGGCTCACTCATTCGCCGCACCGCGCGCAACCAGGCGGTGTTCAGCCAGGTCGGTCAGCGCATCGCCGGCGCGTACCTCTCGAACCCCACCACCAACGACCTGCGCGCGCTGGAGGTGGACTCGCTGCGCGTGCCGGCCGCGATTCGCATGGACGTGACGACCAGCACCTTCGCGCGCAGTGAAGGCGACACGCTGCGGGTGAAGCTCCCGTCTGACGCCAACCCGCGCAACACGTTCTCGCTGGCGACGCGCAACCACCCGCTGCTGCTCGGCACCCCGACCCAGCAGCAGATGCAGCTCGAGCTGACGGTGCCCGAGGGCTTCGAGGCGAAGAAGCTGCCGGCGAGCGGAGCGGTGACGTTGCCGTGCCTGTCGCTGTCGCGGGAAATCACCCAGAGCGGGAACGTGGTGAAGAGCCGGCAGACGTGGCGCACCACCTGCGAGCGGCTGAGCGCGGCGGAGTACTCCACCTACCGCGCGAAGCTCGACGACATGGTGCGGCTGCTCGATGACGAGCTGGTGCTCGGGCCGGCGAAGGGGAAGAAGCCCGCCGTCACCGCCCCGCGGAAGTAGGGCCCAAGGTGCTCGAACGCAAGAAGGCGAGCTGATCAGCCGGCTCAGTCCTCGAAGTCGATGCTGACCACCTTCGTCTCGCCGCTCTTCACCTTCACCTCGAGCCGACGCGTGAGGTGGAGGTTGGCGTTCTCGGCCTCGACGACGTGCACGCCCTCGTACAGGCCCTTCGCCGTCACCGGGGTCATGCCCATCGACCTGCCGTTGACCTTCACCGACGCCCACGGCTCGGCCTTCACCACCAGCGCGCCGCGCGCCAGGGAGTCGACGGTCGCCACTTCACCGACCGCCACGCTGACGGAGATCGACTGATCCACCCCGGCGCCACGGTTGATCAGCCGGAACACATACGCCCCCGGCGCGCGCGTGAGCTCGAGCGGCGAGGTGCCGAGCTCTTCTTTCCCCTCGAGCACCTTCACCACCACCGGCGGCGCGATGCGGATGGTGCCGGTGGTGAGCTCCGGCGCAGGCGCTGACGGAGGCGCGACCTCGGCCTGCTCCCGCCGGAACATCGCGTAGCCGCCGGCCCCGAGCAGCAGCACGGCCAGCACCGCGATGACGCGCGCGATGCGCCCTGCGCCCGGAGGAGGATCGAAGCTCGGCAGCGCCTCGAACGAGACGGTCGGCGGAGGCGGCGCAGGGTGCGTCACCGCCGGTCGCGAGAGCTGACGCGTGAGCTCCTCGGTGGTGGGCGGCGTGGCGTGCACCCCGGCAGGCGCGGGCGCGACGGGGTGGGCCTCTCCCCACGCGCCAGACACCACCGACTGGAGCGCGGGCCCGCTGTGCTCTTCCGCCGAGTGCCCGCTGGCGAGCGAGTGCAGCTTCACGCGCTCGGCGTCGCCGGCCGGCCAGAGCGTCTCGAGGTACTCGGCGACGTCTTCCGGCTCGGCGGCGCGACCCACGGCCACCTCCAGCGCCTGCCGCATCGCGCGCGCCGAGTCGAAGCGCGCCGAGGGGTCCTTCTGCAGCGCCATCATCACCACCGCCGACAGCGCGGGGCTGACGGTGGGCACCACCTCGTGCGGCGCAGGCGGCGTGTCGTTGAGCACGGCCATCGACACCGCCGCGTCGTTCGCGCCCGCGAAGGGCCGCTTGCGCGTCAGCGCGCGGTACAGCACCACCCCCATCGCGAAGACGTCGGCGCGCCCGTCGATGGGCAGCCCGAGCAGGTACTCGGGCGCGATGAAGCCGTGCTTGCCCTTGATGGTGCCGGCGACCGTCGCTGCCGAGAGCACCGCCGGGGTGATGGCGCGCGCGATGCCGAAGTCGACCACCCGGGTCTGGCCCGCGAAGCTGATCAGCAGGTTGTCCGGCGAGACGTCGCGGTGCACGAGGTGGAGCGGCCGCCCCTCTCGATCGCTGAGCCGGTGCGCGTAGTCGAGGCCACTCGCGGCATCCATCATGATGCGGGCGAGCACGCGCTCGCTGGGTGGGCGATCGAGTTCCTTCGCGCGCTGCAGCACGCGCGAGAGCGAGAAGCCCTCGATGTACTCCATCACCAGGAACAGCAGCCCGCCCTCTTCCCCCAGCTCGAAGACCTGCACGCAGTTGGGGTGGCTCAACATCGCGGCCAGCCGCCCCTCGTTGACGAACATCGAGACGAAGGTCGGGTTCTCGGCGAGCTGCGGAAGAATGGTCTTGATCACCACCAGCTTCTCGAAGCCGGCCATGCCGATGACCCGCGCCAGCCACACGTCAGCCATGCCGCCCGTCGCGAGGCGGCCCAACACGTCGTAGTGGGCGAACTTCGGCAGTGTGGACACGAGGCTGCGGACACCTGAGGCGAGGGCGCTTCGAGTGAGGCGCGCGCAGCCTACACCCGGAACTGCGAGCCCCGGGCGGTCGCCCTGCAGATCACAGCCTCGTGGTAATTCACGCCGCTCGGTATGGTGTCGCGGTGAAGGCGCTCTCCAGAGCCACGCTGGTGGCGCTGCTCTACGTGGTGACCGCCGGCGCGTGGATCCACTTCAGCGGCGACTTCGCGCTCGACGCCTCGCACACCCGCGAAGAGCTCGAGGCCTACGAGCGCATGAAGGGCCTGGGCTTCGTGGTGGTGACCGGGCTCGGGCTGTTCGTGACGACCTTCTTCGTGATGCGGCGCCTCATCGCCGACGGGGAAGAGGCCGCGCGCGATCGAGAGGCGTTGATGAGCGCCGAGCGGCAGGCGCTGGCGGGGCTGTTCGTCGGCTCCATCACCCACGACGCAAACAACGTGGCCACGGTGGTGCTCAGCGCGCTCGAGCTGCTCGACGAGCAGCCGCTCGACGCCGAGGGCAGGCTGGCGGTGCGCGACGCGCAGCACGCGATGGCGCGGCTGGTGGCGCTGTTCAAGGACCTCAAGGGCCTCGGCCGGCGCCGCGGCTCGGCGGACCTCACCGAGACCTGCCTCAACGAGGCCATCGAGCACGCGGTCGCCCTGCTGCAGGGACACAGCGCGATGCGCCACTGCCACGTCACGCTCTCGCTGGGGCCGCCGGTCACCCTGCCGCTGTTCGCCGACCTGGTGGACTCGATGTTGATCAACCTGCTGATCAACGCGGCCCAGGCCACCCGCGGCGTGGGGCGGCTCGAGGTGAAGCTGAGCGTGGTCGACGGCTTCGCGCGCATCGAGGTGCATGACGACGGGCCGGGCGTTCCCCCCGAGCAGGTCGCGCAGCTCTTCAAGCCCTTCCACACCACCAAGCCCAACGGGACCGGGCTGGGGCTGGTGTCGGTGCAGCAGGCGGCGCTCGCGCATCAGGGCCGGGTCGAACACTCGCGCTCCCCGCTCGGCGGAGCGTGCTTCACGGTGTCGCTGCCGGTGCCCGCGCGGGGTTGAGGCTCGCGCGCGGTGCGCACCTCGGGTATTCGGCGACGACGATGGCTCGACCCAGGAAGGCCCCCCGTTGGCTCGAGGCCGCGCGCGCGCGTGACGCAGGTGGTACCGGCGAGTGGCTCTCGCGCGCCATGTCCCGCGCGGGGGTGATGCCGCTCGACGAGGCCGAAAAGGCGATCCGCGATGGGCACGTGCGCCTCGACGGCCGCATGGTGGTCGAGCCACTCGCGCCGCTGACGCCGACCTCGAAGGTGACGCTCGACGGGCACCCGGTGTCGCTGAAGTGGCGCACCCTGGTGTTGATGCTCAACAAGCCGCAGGGCGTCATCTCGCACGGGCGGGATCCCGAAGGTGGCGGCACGGTGTTCGATGCGCTGCGCGCGGTGCTGCCGGCGGAGCTGCTGCGCATCGGCTGGCACGCGGTGGGCCGGCTCGATCGCGACACCACCGGCCTGCTGCTGTTCACCAACGACGAGCGCTTCGTGGCGCACGCCACGTCGCCGGCGATGCACTTGCCCAAGCGCTACGTGGCGAGGGTGGGCATGAAGGTGCCGAACGAGAAGCTCGAGCCGCTGCGGCGCGGCGTGCTCATCGACGACGGTGAGATGACGCGGCCGGCGAAGGCGCGGCCCCGCGGTGAGGACTCGGTGGAGCTCACGCTGACCGAGGGTCGGTTTCATCAGGTCAAGCGCATGCTCAACGCCGCGGGCCTGCCGACGTTGGCGCTGCACCGCGAGGCGGTGGGTGAGCTGCTGGTCGACGTGGAGATCGGCGCGTATCGCGCGCTGAGCGACGAGGAGATCGAACAGAAGCTCGGCTTCACGCCGCGCTCGGGGTTCTGAGGTCGGTACGGGGGCCGGCGAGACGGCTCTGAGGTGAGCGGGGGCGGAGATCGTCGGGGCAGTGCCGCTGACGTTCAGCTTCGCGGCGCGGGCCTTGCGGGGCGCGGGACTCTCGGCTTCGTGATGGAGACGCCCCGACAGGTGAGGGTCGGGACGCGAGCGCGCGCGACCTATGGACGAATGTCGGTCACCTTCGTCGGCGTCGGTGGCGGTCGCGCGGGGAAGGCGGCCGATCTTCGCGATCGACACTCCACGCGCGCCGTGTTCGGCAGTCGACGGTTGCGAGTCTCCGACCGACGCCTGCTTCGGGCGCGGCGCGTTCGGATGGGCCCGCGACGCTGGCCGACCAACCCCACGCGCCCGACCGACATTTGTACATAGCCCGCATCGGATGCGGGCAGGCAGCCGACGTCCACCATCGAGACGCCGCGCGCCGCGTGGCTCGTCCGGGTCAACCCGAGTCGATGCGCACCGCCACCGCCGCTCGTCCTCAAGGCACCGACGGCCCGGCACTCAACCCCACTTCACCTCGTACACGGCGACCTGATCCGCGTGGCTGATCAACGTCACGCTCAAGTTCTTCGCGCCCGCGTACGTGCAGCCCGCCTCGAGCAACCCCACGAACAGGCCCGGCCGCGTGACGTGCGTGACGCGCACCCGGTAGTGCGTGGCCCCCAGCGGCTCGACCTCGACCTCGGTGTAGTTGTTGGCGGTGCGGAAGTTCCGCGTCATGCGCTGCAGCGTGCGCTTCGGGCCCAGCACGCGAAGCATGGCGATCAACGCCTGCCCGATGAAGGTCTTCTCGTAGCCCTTCATGAACAACCGCCCCACCTCGGTGAAGCGCTCCAGCGGGGCGAGGTGCGCGAAGCGGCTGGTGCCGCACGCGTCGAGCAGGTCGGTGTACTGCACCAGCGGGTACGCGGCCTGAAAGTCCTTCCCGTTCACGCCCGCGCGCGCGAACGCCTCGGCCTCCAGCGGCGTCGGCGGTTGGAGCGCGCGCCACATGCCCTCCATCGACGACGAGAAGACGATCTGCTGCTCGGCCATGGCGGGGGTGTACAAGATCCGCCCCATGCTGACCTCTCTCGTCGTGCTGGCCCTCGCGGCCGCGCCCCCGAAGCCCTTCACCCAGGTCGCCACCGTCGAAGGCGTCACCGAGTACCGCCTGCCCAACGGCCTGCGCGTGCTCTTCGTGCCTGACGAGTCGGTGGCGAGCCTCACCGTCAACCTCACCGTGCTCGTCGGCTCGCGGCACGAGGGCTACGGCGAGAAGGGCATGGCGCACCTGCTCGAGCACCTCCTCTTCAAGGGCAGCACGAAGTTCAAGGACCCCAAGAAGGAGATGGGTGACCGCGGCGCCCAGTGGAACGGCACCACCCGCGAGGACCGCACCAACTACTTCGAGACGCTGGCCGCATCCGACGCCAACCTCGACTTCGCGGTGCGCTTCGAGGCCGACCGGCTGGTGAACAGCTTCGTCGACAAGAAGGACCTCGACACCGAGATGACCGTGGTGCGCAACGAGTTCGAGTCGAGCGAGAACAACGGCGGCTTCGCGCTCCGCAGCCGCGTGCGCTCGGCGGCGCTGCCCTGGCACAATTACGGCCGCGCGGTCATCGGCATCAAGGCCGACATCGAGCTGGTGCCCATCGACAACTTGAAGGCCTTCTACAAGCGCTACTACCAGCCGGACAACGCGGTGCTGGTGCTCGCCGGCCGCTTCAACGAAGCGAAGGCGTTCAAGGTCATCGGCGAGACGTTCGGCAAGCTGCCGAAGCCCACCCGCGCGCTGCCCACCACCTTCACCCAGGAGCCGGTGCAGGACGGCGAGAAGACCGTCACCGTGCGCCGCGTCGGCGGCGTGCCCGCGCTGCAGGTCGCGTGGCGGATTCCCGCCTCGAGCGACCCCGACTACCCCGCGCTGATGGTGCTGCAGGGCGTGCTGGGAGATCAACCGCAGGGCCGGCTCCACCAGGCGCTGGTCGACACGCGCAAGGCCTCGCAGGCCGGCTGCGACCTCGACGACCTGAAGGAACCGGGCCTCTTCTCGTGCAACGTCACCTTCAAGCCCGGTGACGACGTGGCCGCCGCGCGCGCGGCGCTGCTCTCGGTGCTCGAGACCCCCAAGCCCGTCACCGCCGCTGAGCTCGAGCGCGCCGCGACCGGCTGGCTCTCGCAGTGGGAGCAGCAGCTCGACTCGTCGGAAGAGGTCGGCCTGCTGATGTCGGAGTGGGCCGCCATCGGCGACTGGCGAATGCTCTACGTGCAGCGGGACCGCCTGAAGAAGGTCACCACCGACGACCTCGCGCGCGTGTGGGCCCGCTACTTCAAGCCGCAGAACCGCACGCTGGGCGAGTACGTGCCGACCGAGAAGCCCGACCGCGTCGAGATTCCCCCCGCGCCCGACGTAGGTCCGCTCGTCTCGCGCTACCAGGGCGGTGAGGCGCTCGCGCAGGGTGAGAAGTTCGACGCCACGCCCGAGAACATCGACGCCCGCACCCGCCGCGTCACCCTGCCCAACGGCGCGAAGCTCGCGCTGCTCTCGAAGAAGACGCGCGGCCAGACGGTGAAGCTCTCACTCGAGCTGCGGCTGGGCACCCTGCAGTCCCTCACCGGCCAGATGCCCGTCGCGCGCATGACGGCCAGCATGATGAACCGCGGCACGAAGAAGCTCAGCTACCGCGACTTCCGCAGCACGCTCGAGCGCCTGCGCGCGCAAATCGACGTCGGCGCCGATGGCCAGTCGGTGTACGTCAACCTCGAGGTCAAGCGCCCGCAGCTCGCCGAGGCCCTGGCGCTGCTCGGCGACGTGCTCCAGCAGCCGGCCTTCGACGCGCAGGAATTCGAGGTCGCGCGCAACGAGCGCCTCTCCCGCCTCGAGCGCCTCAAGGACGAGCCGACCGCGCTGGGCCCCGTCGAGCTCAACCGCGCGCTGTCGAACTTCCCCAAAGACCACCCGCTCGCGGTGGCGAGCATCACCGAGGCGCTGGCGTCCACCAGGGCGGTGACCGTCGAGCAGGTGCGCGCCTTCCACGCGAAGTTCTACGGCGCGCAGAACGCGTCGCTCGCGGTGGTGGGTGACTTCGACGACGCCGCGGTCGAGAAGACGCTCTCCGGCCTGCTCGGCGGCTGGACCGCGAAGGAGCCGTACGCCCTGATCAAAGACGACCCGGCGCCGCTCACCGCGCGCACCCTGACGTTGCCCACGCCCGACAAGGCCAACGCGTGGTTCGGCGCGGGCACCACCTTCGAGCTCGACGACGCCTCGCCCGACTACCCCGCGCTGTCGGTGGCGGCCATGTTGCTCGGCGGCGGCGCCTCGTCGCGGCTCTTCGTGTCGCTGCGGGAAGAGAAGGGCCTGTCGTACGGCGCCTACGCCTCGCTCGAGGTGCCGTCGGAGACGCGGCGCGCCGAGCTGACCGCCACCGCCATCTACGCGCCGCAGAACGTGGGCGCGGTGGAGCAGGCGATGAACGCCGAGCTCGCGCGGTGGAGCACCCTCACCCAGGCCGACCTCGACGCCGCGCGCGCGCAGTTGCTCAACAGCCGCGCGCAGGACCGGGCGAACGACGACTGGCTCGCGGGGGCGCTGATGCACCGCCACGGGCTCGGCCGCACCATGGCGTGGGACACCGACTTCGAGCGCAAGGTGGCCGCGCTGACGCCCGAGCAGGTCTCGGCGGCGGTGAAGAAGTGGATCGACCCGCGGCGGCTGGTGGTGGTGAAGGCCGGCGACTTCAAGACGGTGGCGGCGCCAAAGTAGCGGCTACGCTGCGCGGTCCATGAGCCCCAGCGGCGCCCTCGACCTCGGCATCTCGCTGTTCTTCGTCTACCTGCTCGTCAGCCTGCTGTGCACCGCCGCCTGCGAGCTGATCGCCTCGGTGCTGGCGATGCGGCAGAAGATGCTGTTCGACGCGGTGGGCACGCTGCTGGGCAACGCCGAGCTGCAGAAGCAGCTCTTCGCGCACCCGCTGCTGGTGGGCATCTCGCACGGGCGCACCGGCACGCCCTCGTACATTCCCCGCGAGCTGTTCGCCGCCGCCGCGCTCGACGTGCTGGCGAAGAGCGACGGCTCGCTGACGAAGGACCTGCAGGTCGCGCTGCTGGCGCTGACGCGCGGCACGAAGGCCGAAACGAAGCTGCAGGCCGGCTTCGCGAAGCTCGACGAAGAAGCGCTCGCGGTGAAGGAGGCGCTGAGCCGCTGGTTCGAAGACTCGATGTCGCGCGCCGCCGGGGCCTACAAGCGCCACTCGCAGCGCGTGGTGCTCGCCGTCGCCTGCGCGCTGGTGGTGCTCTTCAACATCGACACCGTGGCCATCGCCCGCACGCTGTGGCTGCGGCCCGAGCTGCGCTCTGCCATCGCCGACCAGGCCGCCGCCTACGTCAGCACGCCGACCGCGACGCCCGCACCGACCGCGGACCCGAAGCAGGCGCTGCTCGACGCGCAGGCGAAGCTGACCGCCACCACCGAGGCGATCTCGGCGCTCGGGCTGCCGCTGGGCTGGCCCGACGCACAGCTCAGTGGAGACTGGTGGACCTGGGCGTCGAAGGTGCTCGGGTGGCTCATCACCATTCTCGCCTGCTCGCTGGGCGCGCCGTTCTGGTTCGACCTGCTGGGCAAGCTGGTCAACATTCGCAGCACCGGCAAGCGCCCGGGCTGACCGGGCCCCGCAACCAAAAGCCGACGTTCCGGTACTTCACGGTGGAGGTCGTCATGGTCCACCCGTCCCGAGTCCACGCCGAGGTGATGCGCGCCGTCGCCGGAGCCCTGTCCCCGTTCGGCATCCTCGCCGGCGTCTTGTACTGCTTCCTCGTGGTGCCCCCGCTGGCGGCGCTGCTCGGCCTGTGGCTGCTGGCCAGCTACCACCGCCTCGTGAAGGGCGATCCGGCCGTCAACCCGGTGCTGGTGTGGACCGTCTCGCTGATCTTCAACCTGCCGGGCCTGCTGCTGCTGGGCGAAGCGAGCTGGTGGCTCGGGCTGTGGCCGCTGGTGGCGTCGGCGCTCAGCGTGTCGGCGTTGGCCCGCGAGGGGGCCAGTCGAAGGACGCCCGCTCCGCTGACGTGAAGGGGTCGACCTCCTTCGGGTAGCCGACGTCCCACAGGGTCAACGGCTCGGCCTCGGCGGTCGGGCAGCGGAACAGCTTCTGCTGCTCGAGTCCGTCGCGCACCAACGAGAGGTCGAGCTCGCCGCGCGCCACGTGCACCATCGCGCCGACCAGCATGCGCACCATGTACCGCGCGAAGCCCTCGCCGAGGAACCGCAGCGTCACGCCGTCGGCGTCGGGCCACACGTCGATGGCCGTCACGGTGCGCGGCCGCCGCTCGCTCGACTTGAAGTGGAAGACGGTGAAGTCGCGCGTGCCGGGAATGAGCGCCGCCGCCTCGCGCAGCCGCTCGAGGTCGCCCGCCTCGGCGTGGGTGAGGCGGTAGCGGTACTCCTTCGAGGTGGCGCTCCACGCGGCGTGAAAGAGGCGCGGCACTTCACGCACGAGGTGCACCCCGAGGTCTCCCGGGAGATGCGCGTTGAGCCGCGCGGGCAGCTCGTCCACCACCGTCTCGCGCTCGACGCGGCAGCTGAGCACCTGCATGCGCGCGCTGACGCCCTTGTCGGTGCGGCCGGCCACCACCGGGTTGCGGCTCAGCCCCGCCGCCGCGAACGCGCGGAGCAGCTCACCCTGCACGGTGCGCGAGTCGAGCTGCTGCTGGTACCCGCGGAACTGCTCGCCCCGGTACCAACACCACAACGCGACGATCTTGAACGGATGCAGCACGGCGGGCAGCCCTTAGCGCCGAGCGGTGAGCGCTGTCACGCCGTCAGCTGCGCCAACGGTGCGGGCGCCAGCAGCGCCTCGAGACACGCCTGCAGCTCGCCCAGCCGCAGCGGCTTGGACAACACGTCGTCGGCGCCGGCCTCCAGACAGGCCTCGCGCTCTTCCGGCACCAGGCCCGCGGTGAGCACCACCACCGGCAGCCGCGCGCCCGCCTTCGCGCGCACCCGGCGCACCAGCTCGAGCCCGTCGACGCCGGGCATGTGGAGGTCGGTGAGCACCGCCGCGAAGCCCTGCTGCTCGAGCAGCGCCAGCGCGTTCGAGCCGTCGTCGGCCACGGTGACGGCGAAGCCCAGCTTGCGACACATCTCACCCAGCACGAGCTGGTTCACCTTGTTGTCGTCGGCGATCAACACCTGCGCGCCGCTCGCCCGTCGCTCGAGCGCCTGCGGAGCGACGACCACCGGCGCCGCCATCACCGCGCGCGGCAGCCGCACCTGCAGGCGGAACGTCGAGCCCTGCCCCTCGACGCTCTCGACCTCGAGCCGGCCGCCCATCGCCTCGGCGATCTGCTGCGAGATGACGAGCCCCAGCCCGGTGCCGCCGTAGGCCGACGAGGCCTGCGTGTACGGGGTGAAGAGCCGAGCCAGCATCTCGGGGCGCATGCCGGCGCCGGTGTCGACCACCTCGAGGCGCAGGGAAGTCTCCCGCTCGTCGGAGGTGGCCTGGCCGCGCAGCTCGACGCTCCCGTGCGGAGTGAACTTGAGCGCGTTGGCCACCAGGTTGGTCAGCACCTGGCGCAGGCGCAGCGCGTCGCCCTGCACCAGCGGAGGCAAAGGACCGAGCCACTGCGCGGTGAGCGACACGCCCTGCAGCCGCGCGCGGGGGGCGAACAGGCGGGTGACGGCGTCGACTTCCTGCGCGACGTCGAACGGCTGGTGGTCGAGCACCAGCCGGCCCGCCTCCGCCTTCGAGACGTCGAGCAGGTCGTTGATCAGCGACACCAGCGAGGTGCCGGACTCCTGCAACGTGGTGATCAACTGACGCTGGTGCGCGTCGAGCGACGTCGACGCGAGGAGATCGGCCACGCCCAACACGCCCGTCATCGGCGTGCGGATCTCGTGGCTCATCGTCGCGAGGAACTTCGACTTCGCGCGGTTCGCCTCGTCGGCCACCACCGCGGCGCGGCGGGCGTCCTCGAGCGCGCGCTGCAGCTCGGCGTGCTGGTGTTCGATGAGCCGACGCTGGCCGAACTCGCGCCGCTGCTGCCGGCTCAGCACCGTGGCGAAGACCAGGCCGACCACGGCGATCGACAACCCCTTGGCGGCGTTGGAGAGGAAGACCTGATGATCAGGCTGAAACTCCCACTGGCCCGCGAGGAAGAGGGCGTACCCCAGGCCGAGCGTCGCCGCCGAGGGCACGACGCCCAGCCGCACGAGCAACATCAAGCCGAACACCACGGTGAACCACGGCGTGATGTCAGCCGTGACGCGTTGATCGACGCCGGCCAGCCAGGCGCCGAGCACGAGGTAGCTGACGATGAACGCCAGCGGCAGCCCCCGCCAACGGCCCACCACCAACCCCACCACACACAACACCGTCATCACCACGTGCGCCCCAACCACCTGCGCACGCCACGGCCCCGACGCCGGATGCACCTGCGACAGCGAAAACCCGACGACGTGAATCAGGTGTCCGACGATCCCGAAGATCAACGCCACGCGCAGGCGCGACAGATTCTGCGCCAGTCGCTCGGCCTTGAAGGCGGCTTCGACTTCCGGAGAAAAGCGCCCAGTGAGGCGCGAGAGGCCGCTTCCGGGCGTCATGACCAACGCTAGCGACGCGGCGCGACACCCGCTCGCGTCAGGTTCCTGACGCGCTCAGCGCTTCGGGTACCCGTCGATCTTCCCCGCGGCGAGGTCGGCGCCGAACTTCTGGAGGAACTCGATCTGATCCGGGAGCTTGCAGCCAAACTTGTTGGCCTCGGCGATCGCCTTCTCCGGCGGCCAGCCTTCGACGGCCATGCGGTAGGCGGCGACGGCGACGCCGGTGCGGCCCTTGCCTGCCTGGCAGTGCACGTAGCAGGGGCTGTTCTTCGGGTTGGTGGCGAAGTCGAGGAAGGCCTTCACCTGCTGCTGCGTGGGCGCCGAGTTGTCGAGGATCTTCACGTTGAGCGTGTTGAGCCCCGCGGCCTTGCCGGCCTTCGCGTCGTTGGTGCCCTCGAGGGTGAGGTCGACGATGCCCTTGAAGCCCTGCTGCGCGAGCTTCTCGTGCCCCTTCGGATCGTCGATGCGCGAGCCGCGCGTGAGGCCCTCGGACACCTTGAACTCGTAGCTCGAGACCGGGTAGCGCAAGCCGGCCAGCTCCGCGACGCCGATCGACTCGGCGCCGAACGTGGAGACGGCGTTCTTGAGATCCTTGATCAGCTCCTTCCCGCCGCCGGCCCTCCAGCCCTTCGGGGTGAGGTCCTGACCGAGCTCCTTCACGTCGGCCTTCACGTCGGCACCGAACTTCTTGAGACCTGCAGAGACACGAGGCGACGACGACGGCTTTCCGACGATGCGTGAGGTCATGGGCGAGACCCTAGACCCTGCAATTCGCGATCGGCCACGAGGAAAACGCGCGGGGCAAATGGCGACTCCCGCTCGGAGAAATCGAGTGGGAAGTGCGTTGACAGCGCGACCGCGACATTTGGAAACGAGTGGAGCTTTCACGCCGCAACCAAAGGCCTCGCGCGGGTGAGCGCTGATCAATCGCGACGCACACTTCCCGCGTGGCACAGCGCGTGGACTGACGGAGCGCCTCCCCACTGCTGTCAGGAGTTCCCTTTGAACGTGCGTGTCCTTTTGCCCCTCGTCGTGCTGACTGGTTTTTCGTGCGGCACCTCCACCTCGAAGGTCGCTGACTGCAGCGGCGTCTGCTCGGGCGGCTCGGTGTGCGACTCGTTGAGCGGGCGCTGCGTCTTCCCCAGCGGCACCGGTGGAGGCGCCGGCACCACGCCCGCAACCGGCCTGCCGTGCGACGTCGCAGGCGTGCTCGCGGCGAAGTGCATCAGCTGTCACGGCGCGACGCCGACGGGCGGCGCACCAAACGCGCTCGTCACCCGCGACGACCTCGTGAAGCAGAGCGCGCTCGGCGGCACGGTGGCCTCGCGCTGCGTGACGCGCATCCAGAACACCCAGTCGCCGATGCCGCCCGCGTACACCGGTGACAGCGTCTCGGCGGCCGACCTCGCGGTGCTCGAGGGCTGGGTGAACGGTGGCCTCGTCGGCGGCGCGTGCGCGAGCGCGGGCGCGATGCCCACCGGTGGTGGCGGCGGCTCGATGTCGACCGGCGGTGGCGCGGGTGGCGGGGGCGGCTCGGCCCTCGGCGGTGGTGCGGCGACCGGTGGCGGCACCGGCGGTGGCTCTGCGACGGGCGGCGGCGCTGGTGGTGGCGGCGGCAGCACCGCGACCGGCGGTGGCGCGGGTGGTGGCGGCGGCTCTGCCACCGGCGGCGGAGGTGGCAGCACCTCGAGCTCGGCCTACTGCCGCGCCTGCACCGCCGACGCCGACTGTGGCGGCACCGGCAACTTCTGCATCGGCTTCACCTTCGGGGACTTCTGCGGCACCGACTGCAGCACCACCACCTGCGGCGCGAACCAGCGCTGCGCGAACATCATCGACTCGAGCACCTCGGCGGTCATCGGTCGCAACTGCGTGCCGGTGACGGGCGCGACGTGTTCGAGCAGCGGCACGGGCGGTGGCACAGGCACCGGTGGAGGGACCGGCGGTGGAACGGGCGGCGGCACCGGCACCGGTGGCGGCGGAGGGACACAGTGCACCACCGACACGTGGTCGAGCTACGGCGCCTCGTTCTTCGCCACCAAGTGCGCGTCGTGCCACCACCACACCGGCGAGTTCACGACGAAGAGCTACGTGACGTCGTACAAGTCGAGCATCACCTCGCGGATCAACTCGGGGAACATGCCGCAGTACCCGACCACGCTCACCGCCGCCGAGAAGACGCGGATCCTCAAGTACCTGAGCTGCGGCGTTCCCTGATCAACGCGCCGTCGCGCCACACAGGTAGAAGCCGAACGCGGCGTTCCGCGAGCCGGCGGGCTGGAGCACACAGTCCGCCGTCCGTTCCTTCGGCAGCGCGGCGAACACCTCTTCGGCGAGGAGCAGCTCGCCCGGCTCGGCGAGGTCTTCCCCCAGCTTCGACGAGCGGTTCACCGGGTCACCGAACAGGTCGTTGCCCACGCGCAGCACGTCCCCGAACGCGATGCCGCCCGACACCCGCAGCTGCGCCCCGCCCGGCCGCGCCGCCTCGGTGGCGATGTCGGCGAGGAAGTCGCGCGCGAACGCGTAGAGCTTCGCGGGGTCCGACGACACGACGAAGAGATCGTCTCCGTACTGCTTCACCAGCTCGACGCCGTGCTTCGTGAGCAGCGGCAGCGCGAGGCGCTCCATGCGGCGAATCTGCGAGAGGAACCAGGCGAGCCCTTTCTCGCGGGTGAGCTTGGTGAAGCCGCTCATGTCGGAGATGAACACCGCCGTCGGCGCGAAGCGCTGCTTCAACGCCGCGTCACGGGCCGCCACCGCCGCCGCGTCGCCCTGCTCTTCCGCCGCGATGCGCGCGTCGAGCACCGCGTCCATGTCGGGCTTCTGGAACGCCGGGCCCGCAGAAGCACAACCGACCAGCGAAAACCCCACCACGAGAAGGACCGAGCGCATGGTGGGCACCGTACTCCGCAGGAAAACCACCGCAGCGGTAGTTTTCCTGCGGCTCAGGGCTCCGGCGCCCACGCCTTCATCCACGCGCGCACCTCGTCTTCGGTGAGGCCGGCGCGCAGCAACGGAGCGAACAGCTCAGGCAACGCCGCGCTGGGGAACGCACGGGCCCACAGCCCCTCGGCCACCACCTTCTCGAGCTCGCGCAGCAGCGCATCACCCGCCAGCGCGCGCGACGCTCGTTCCGCCCGGCCCGCCAGCGCGTGCGCGTACACCACCACCGCCTGCGAGAGGTTCAGCGAGGGCTGCGCGTCGTCCGACGGCACGAAGGACATGGCGTGGCACTGCGCGAGATCCGCGTCTTGCAGGCCGTGCGATTCGGGCCCGAACACCAACGCCCAGCTCGCGTCACCGCGCGCGGCGACCTCTGCCACCAACTGCGGCGTCGAGAACCGCGGCCGGCCGGGCAGCGTGCGCATCGTGGTGCCCACCACGAACGAGCACTCGGCGACGGCCTCGGCGAGCGTGTCCACCCGGCGCAGCGTGCCGACGAAGGCGTCGCTCTGCTCGGGCGAGCGATGCTGCTTCAACACGTCGAGCATGCCGTCGAGGTAGCGCGGCTCCGACACCGCGACCCAGTCGGTCCACCCGAAGGCGCGCATCGCCCGCGCGACGGACACGAGGTTGTCCGGGTTGCGAGGGCGAACGAGCACGAGGCGGGGCGGCGTCACCTCACCTGCCGTAGCTCATTTTCCCGGGGTGAGGTCGAGCAGCGCGCGCTTGTCGGTCTTGTCCTTGAACGCCTCGGCCTCGGGCAGCGCGCTGCGCTTCTCGTTGATGACCGGCCACTTTGCCGAGAGCTCTTCATTGAGCGCCTTGTACTCGGCCCATTTCTCGGGGAGCGAGCCGTCGGCGAAGATGGCCTTCGTCGGGCACACCGGCTCGCACGCGCCGCAGTCGATGCACTCGTCGGGCTTGATGACGAGGAAGTTGGCGCCCTCGTAGAAACAGTTCACCGGACAGACTTCGACGCAGTCGGTGTACTTACACTTGATGCACGGTTCAGCGACGACGTAGGCCATGGGGTCTTCTCCTCTGCGTACCGCGGGTCATTCACTCGAGCCGTCGACCACCACCACGTCGTCACGCAGCACGTTGGGCGACAGACACGTCTTCTCTTCGTCGGCCATGTCGACGAGCAGCTCGCTGGTGAAGGCCTTCACTTCGCTCACCCAGCGCTTCGGATCCGCGAGGGGATCGAGGCTCGCCAGCCGGGTGATCTGCCCGCGCTGCAGGGCGTGCTCTTCGTCCATCGCCTTCTTGCGCTGCGGGCCCCATGCATCGACCTCGGCGAGCACCGGCTCGAGGATCCGTTCCTCGTGCTCGATGTGCCGCAAGAAGGTGGTGAGCAGCTCGTTGAGCTGCGCCTTCGCGCTCTGAGCGGCCTCCTTGTTGCCCGCGCCCACCTGGTCGAGCAGCGCACCGACGGCGTTGAGGCTGATCCGCAGCCCCTCGTGCTCCACGAGAACGATCTTCCGAATCTTGCTGTTGGCGAGACTCATGGTGCCTCCCTCAGTGACGCTGCATGAATGCACTGGCTGCGCGCGCGGCTTCCTCCACGAGAGGGCGCGGGTAGAGCCCGAGCCCGACGACCGCCACCAGACACACCGCGATGGCGGCCTGCAGTGATGGCCCTGCCCGAATCGGTTCCTGCGCGTCGCCTTCGGCCATGAAGGTCGAGCGCGCCACGCCGAGGTAATAGAAGAGGCCCACCACCGCGACGACGACGCCGAGCGCCACCAACACGCCCAGGCCCGCGCGCCACGCGGCGAGGAAGACGAAGAGCTTCGCCCAGAAGCCGACCACGAAGGGAATGCCGGCCAGCGAGAGCAGGAAGACGAGCATCGCCGCGCCCAGCCACGGCGAGCGACGTGAGAGCCCGGCGAGCTTCGAGACCGCGTGACCACCGCTGCTCTGCGCCGCCGCGTGGACCACCAGGAAGACGCCGAGGTTGGTGAAGACGTAGGTGGCGATGAAGAAGAGCGACATCGCCACGCCCTCTTCGGTGCCCGCGCAGATGGCGATGAGCACGTAGCCGATCTGCGCCACGCCCGAGAAGCCGAGCAGCCGGCGCGCGTCGGTCTGCGGCAGCGCGAAGAAGTTGCCCACCACCATGCTCGCCGCCGAGATGAGCCCCAGCGCCGGTCCCCACACCGCGTGGTGCTGCGCCCAGCCCGAGAGCAACACCACCGCCAGCGCGGCCAGGCCACCGGCCTTCGGCGCCACCGAGAGGAACGCGACGAACGGCGTGGGCGCGCCCTCGTACGTGTCGGGCACCCACATGTGGAAGGGCACCGCGCCGACCTTGAAGCCCATGCCGCCGAGCACCATCAACATGCCGATCGACGTCAGCGGCGACAGCGGACCCTGCGGCACCGCGGCGATGGAGGTCGAGCCCGTCGAGCCGATGACCAGCGCGAGCCCGAAGAGCGTGAAGGCCGACGACGCGACGCCGGTGACGAGCAGCTTGAGCCCCGCCTCGGGCCCGAGCTTCGGCTCGTTCACCGGGCCGTCGGTCTTGGCGTACGCCGCGAGGATGTAGAGCGGGATGCCCATCAACTCGAAGGCGACGATGAGCAGCACCCAGTCGCGCGCGCCGGGCAGCAACATCATGCCGGTGAGGCTGAAGAGCAGCAGCGCGTAATACTCGGCCTGGCGGCGCGGCGTGCGTTCCTCGAGCCAGTCGATCGACCCGAGCACGCCGAGCGCGCCAGCGACGAGGAAGACGCGCTTGAAGAACAGCACCCACGCGGTGGACACGTACACGCCGTGCGGCGTGGTGCCCGACACGTCGACGAGGAACGACGTGACGAGCGTGCCCAGCAACACCGCGGCGGTGAACCACCCGAGCCAGCGGCCCTTCACGAGGTTGAAGGCGTCGATGGCCAGCACCAGCAGCGCGCAGGCGGCGATGATCAGGTCGAGCGCAAAGACGTTCATCACGGCGCACCTCCTGCCTCACCCTGCGACAGCGGGGAGAGGTCGGCGTGAAACGCCGGGTGAGGGGCGGTCAAGTACTGCTGGCTCGTGCCATCGATGAAGTCGAGCAGCGTGCGCGGCCAGAACCCGAGCACCACCAGCAACGTGCCCAGCACCAGCGGCGCGGCCCACTCGGTGCGCTGCACGTCCTGCAGGTGCGCGTACTCGTTGGTGGGCGCGGGGCCCCAGAAGATGGTCTTCACCGCGCGCAGCACGTACACGGCGGTGACGAACGCGCCGATGACGCCGGGAATGGCCCACCACCAGTTCACGCTCTTCGCGGCGCCGGCGAAGACCATGAACTCGGCGATGAAGCCGGCGGTGCCCGGCAGCCCGAGCGACGACAGACACGCCAGCGTGAAGAAGCCCGCCACCACCGGCATCACGTGCGCGAAGCCGCCCATCTTCGCGATGGCCCGGGTGTGCGCGCGCTCGTAGACGAGGCCGACGAGGGCAAAGAAGAGCCCGGTCATGATGCCGTGCGCGACCATCTGGTACACGGCGCCGTTCCACCCCGCGGCGTTCATGGTGGCGAGGCCGAGCATCACCACGCCCATGTGGCTCACCGACGAGTACGCGATGATGTACTTGAGGTCCTTCTGGCTCGCCGCGCTCAGCGCGCCGTAGAGCACGTTGATCACCGCCACCGCGCCCACCACCGGCGCCCACGCCAGCGCCGCGTCGGGCACCAGCACCATGCCGATGCGCAGCACGCCGAACGCGCCGAGCTTCATCAACACGCCCGCGTGCAGCATCGACACCGCCGTCGGCGCCGATGCGTGACCGTCAGGCGACCAGGTGTGGAAGGGGAACACGCCGGCCAGCGAGCCGAAGCCCAGCCACACCAGGGGGAAGATGACGTGCTGCACCGAGAGCGGCACCTTCGTCGCCTCGAGCACCTGCAGGTCGAACGTGCGCGCGCCGGCGTTCGACCACAGCAGGAACATCGCCACCATGATCGCCGCCGAGCCGACCAGCAGCATCAGCGTGAGCTTCATCGCGGCGTACTCGCGACTGCCGACGTCGAAGCGCTTCCACACGAACTTGAACGGGCCCGAAGGCGCGACCTTGTGGCTCGAGCCCCAGATGCCGATCAGCAGGTACATCGGCAGCACGGCGATCTCATAGAAGAGGAAGAACAGGAACAGGTCCTGCGAGACGAAGACGCCGAACACGCCGCTCACCAGCACGAGCAGGAGCATGAAGAACTCCTTGTCGCGCTTCGCCACCGTCCAGCTCGCCAGCACGCAGGTCGAGATGATGACGCCGGTGAGCAGCAGCAGCGGCACGCCCCAGCCATCGACCGCCAGCTTGAGGTGCACGCCGAGCGACGGCACCACGGGGAAGGAGTCGGTGAGCTGCAGGCCTCCGAGCGCGCGGTCGTAGCTGAGCGCCGCCACGATGCTGCCAGCGAACGACACCAGCGCGCCGAGCAACGACACCAGGCGCACCGCGAGCTTCGAGCTGTTGGGGATGAAGAGCAGCACCGCAGCCGCGACGGCCGGCGCAGCGACGATGAGGGCGAGGAGGTGGCTCATCGCAGCACTCCGATCAAGGTCAGCACCACGATGCCGGCCACCACCATCAACGCGTAGTCGCGCACCCGGCCCGTCTGCAGCGTGCGCGCGCGTTGGCCGCCCTCGAGGGCCGACCAGCCGGTGAAGTTGATCAACCCGTCGATGACGTAGCGGTCGAACCACCCCGCGAGCGACGCCACGCCGAGGAGCCCGACCTGGTAACCAGTGCTCCACGTCTTGTCGACCAGCGAGAACGCGTCGAGGCGCTCGAGCGTGGGGGCGAGCGGCGCGGTGCCTCCGTTGCGGAAGACGAAGTACGACGCGCCGAGCCCGAGCAGCGACATCGACGTCGCCACCACCGGGGTGAGGCCGAGGTGCAGGTGGTAGCTCGCGTTGACCTGCGTCGCGAGCCAGCCGCCGAGGAAGCCCGAGAGCAGCGCCGGCACCGCGAGCACCACCAGCGGGCCGGTCATCGCGGGGCCACCTTCGTGCGCGTGCTCGGCCTTCGCCGAGAGCTCGCCGCCGAAGGCCTTGATCAACACCCGCCCCATGTAGAACGCGGTGAGGAACGCGCTGAACATCAGCAGCGACCACGGCACCCAGTGGAACTTGTCCTCGAGTGAGGTGAGCACCAGGTCCTTGCTGAAGAAGCCCGCGAAGCCCGGGAAGCCCGCCAGCGAGAGCGCGCCGATGCCGAACGCCGCGGTGGTCAGCGGCAGCTTCTTGCGCAGCCCGCCCATGTCGGAGAGCGCGTTGCTGTGCACCGCGTGGATCACGCTGCCCGCGGCGAGGAAGAGCAGCGCCTTGAAGAAGGCGTGGGTGCCGAGGTGGAAGAAGCCGGCGAAGGCGTTGCCCGCTCCGAGCGCGGCCACCATGTAGCCGAGCTGCGACGAGGTCGAGAACGCGAGCACCTTCTTGAGGTCGCTCTGCACCAGCGCGAGGAACGCGGCGAACACCGCGGTGATGGACCCGACCCACAGCATCACGTCACGCGTCGCCGGCGCGAGCGCGAAGAGCGGATCCGCGCGGACCACCAGGAACACGCCCGCCGCCACCATCGTCGCCGCGTGCAGCAGCGCAGAGACCGGCGTCGGACCTTCCATCGCGTCGGGCAGCCAGATGTGCAGCGGGAACTGCGCCGACTTGCCGATGACCGCCACGAAGAGCATCGCCGTCACCCACGTCGCGACCAGCGTGCTCGGCTGGGTGGTCCACTCGAAGCTGCCGGTGGAGACGAAGAGGATCAGCAACCCGAAGAGGAAGCCCATGTCGGCGAGCTTCGTCATCCAGAACGCCTTCACCGCTGCCTTCGCCGCCGAGGGCTTCGCGAAGTAGAAGCCGATCAGCAGGTAGCTGGTGAGGCCGACGAGCTCCCAGCCCGCGAAGAGCTGCAGCAGGTTCGGCGAGACCACCACCACGTTCATCGAGAAGAGGAACAGCGCGTGGAGCGTGAAGTACCGGCCGTACGCGCGCGGCGCTTCGTCGTGCATGTACGCGACCGAGAAGAGCTGCACGCACAACGCGACGACGCACACGATGACCAGCATCGGCAGAGAAACCCCGTCCACCAGGACCCCGAGCTCGGCCATCGCGTGGCCCTTCTCGAGAATCCAGGGGACGGTGGCGCGCGCATCGACGGCCCCACCGAGCCGGTCGACGAGCAGCTTCAACGCGGCAGCCAGCGAGACCACGCTGCCGAGAATCGTGAGCCACGCCGCGGGTGCACCGCGATGACGGAGCGGGAAGACGACCAGCAACACCAACGCCGCGACCGCTGGCGCGAGGGTGGCGACGACGGCGAGCGTGACGGGGCTCATTGTTTCGCCTCACTCGCGAGGTCGAGCAGCGTGTCGCCGTGCCGACGGTAGATGAGCATCACCAACGCGAGTCCGACCGCGACCTCCGCGACCGTGATGGCGAGGGAGAAGAGGACGAGGACTTGTCCGGCGGGGCCTCCGCGGAAGTGACCGAACGCCGCGAAGAGGATGTTCGCCGCGTTCGCCATCAGCTCGACCGAGAGCAACATCGCCACCGCCTGGGTGCGCGTGACGAGGCCGTAGATGCCGATGCACAGCAGCGCCGCCGCGAGGACGATGCAGTTGGTGAGCGTCATGGCGTCACCTCGCGGGTGGGGGTGGTGGCGGCGGGTTCTTCACCGGTGATGGGGTCGGGGTCGCGACGTCTGGCGAGGACCACGGCGCCGACGATCGCCGCGAGGAGGAGCAGCGAGAGGACCTCGAAGGCGATGAGGTAGTCGTCGAGGAGCGCGTGCGCGAGCTGGGCGGTGGTGGGGGACGGCTGCGGAGTGGCCAGGGCCATCGGGCTCTTCCAGATGGCGAGCGCGAGGAGGACGAAGAGCGCGGTCGCGAAGATGAAGCCGCGGTCTTCTTCGCCGTGGTCTGAGGGGGCGTTCGCGCCTTCGTGACGGCGGGTGACCATCACGCCGAAGATCATGAGGGTGACGACTCCGCCGACGTAGGTGAGGACCTGCACGCCGGCGAGGAAGGGCGCGTCGAGCTGGGCGTAGAGCGCCGCGGTGCCGAGCAGCGTCATCGCCAGCCAGAGGACGGAGTGGATGAGGTTCTTGCTGCGCACCACGAAGAGCGCAGAGGCGAGGATGATCGCGGAGGAGAGGTAGCTCATGACCTGCCTGCTCCTCCCTCTCCCCCCGAGGGGAGAGGGTTGGGGTGAGGGGTGACGCTGCCAGCCACCGCTGTGGCGGGTGGGGGAGGTTGGGCTGACGCCGCAGCGAGGGGCTGGGGGAGGTTCGGCCCCTCTCCCTGACCCTCTCCCCCGTTGGGGGCGAGGGGAACTCGCTGCATCTCCATCAACCGCGTCCCATCCCCCCACGCGCGCTGCTTGTTCTTCTCGTTCGCGTACAGCCTCGGCATGGTCAGCACGAGATCCTCGCGCTCGAAGCCCGGCACTTCCGGCTCACGCGTCATGACGATCGCGTCGGTCGGACAGACCTGCACGCACAGCTCACAGAAGATGCACGCCGACATGTCGAGCGTGAAGTCGTCCGCGTAGCTGCGCTTCTTCCCGGTCACCGGCGAGTCGCGCTTGGCCGGGCCTTTGATCGCGATCACCTTCGACGGACAGATGCGCTCGCACTGCAGGCACCCGATGCACGCCTCGTCACCGTTCTCCTCGTGCAGCAGCGCGAAGCTCGCGCGGTACCGTTCGGCCCGCGGTCGAATCTCCTTCGGGAACTGCACGGTCTGCGTCGGCCGCGCGAAGCTCTTCGCGACGGTGACGATGGAGCGGAACGCATCAGCGAGGTGGCCCATGTGCGCTCCTCAGGGAAACACGATGACCCACACCGCCGACGCCACCACCAGCACCACGCCGGCAGGCACGAGGCGGCGCCAGCACAGCGCCATCAACTGATCAGACCTGAAGCGCAGCAGCGTCCACCGCACCCAGTACACGCTCGCGAACAGCAGCAACGTCTTGGCCACCATCCACCCCAGGCCGGGCGCGAACGGGCCGTCCCACCCGCCGAGGAAGAGCGCCGCGCCGACCGCCGAGGCGACCAGCGTGTGCACGTATTCAGCCATGTAGAAGAGGGCGAACTTCATGCCCGTGTACTCAGTGGTGATGCCTGCCACGAGCTCGCTCTCGGCCTCGGGAATGTCGAAGGGAATGCGGTTCGACTCCGCGAGCATCGCCAGCATGAACAGCAGGAACGCCGGCAGCCCGAGGAAGAACGGCCACACCGCCAGCCAGTGATGCGTCGCCTGGTACTCGACGATGGTGCTCAGCTTCATCGACCCGGTGAGGATCACCGGCACCATCGCCGCGAGCACCAGCGGCACCTCGTACGACACCGACTGCGCGAGCGCGCGCATCGCCCCCAGCAGCGCGAACTTGTTGTTGCTGGCCCACCCGCCGGCGAACACCGGCAACACGCCGAGCGCACCGACCGCGAGCAGGAACAACACCCCCACGTCGAGGTCCACCGCGATGACCGACGGAGAGAACGGCACCACCGCCGCCACCGCGATCGCCGCGATCGCCCCCAGCGGAGGCGCGAGGTTGAACAGCGCCGAATCAGCCTTCTCGGGCGTGATGTCTTCCTTCTGCAGCAGCTTCAACACGTCGGCGACCGGCTGCAGCAACCCGAAGGTGCCCACGATGTTCGGGCCCACGCGGCTCTGCATGCGCGCCGCCATCTTCCGCTCGAACCACAGCGCCATCGCCGTGGTGGTCATCAGCACCGTGATGATCAACCCGCCGTACAGGCCACCGTGCGCGAAGTCGTTCATCGGTCGACCTCGCCCATGATGGGGTCGAGCGACCCGAGGATCGCGATGGCGTCGCTCACCGTCTGCCCCGGCAGGATGTACGGCAGCGCCGACAGCGCGTGCAGACTCGGCGGGCGGATCTTCAACCGATACGGGAACTGCGTGCCGTCAGCGACCAGCCATGCGCCCAGCTCACCGCGCGGCGTCTCGATGCCCACGTAGGTCTGCCCGACGGGGATCTTCGTCTGCACCGGCAGCTTCACCGGCTTGCCGCTGTTGATGCCGCCTTCCGGCACCGCGTTCACCAGCTCGCGCACCAGCCGCAGGCTCTCCTTCAGCTCGGCGAAGCGCACCTCGGCGCGGGCCAGACAGTCACCGCCCTTCGCGGTCGCGACGTTCACCTTCACCTCGTCGTACGCGTGGAACGGAGCGTCGCGCCGCAGATCATGATCCACCCCGCAGGCGCGCAGGTTCGGGCCGGTGACGCCCAGCTCGAGCGCGAGGTCTCCATCGAGCACCCCCACCCCGCGCGTGCGCTCGCGGAAGATGCCGTTCTGCAGCGTGAGCGCCTCGTACTCGGGCAGTCGCGCGGTGATGGTGTCGAGCGCGCTGATCACCTTCGCGCTCCAGCCGGCGGGCAGGTCGTGCCGGTTCCCGCCGATGGTGTGCGTGTTGTAGTGAAACCGCGCGCCGGTCACGTCTTCGAACAGGTCGAGGATCAGCTCGCGCTCACGGAACGTGTAGATGAAGGTCGTCGAGCCGCCGCCGAGCGCGCCGCCGAGGTCGAGCGAGAACGTGCCCAGCCACAGCAGGTGCGAAGCGATGCGCGTCAGCTCGGCGAAGATGGTGCGAATCCACCGGGCGCGCCGCGGCACCTCGAGCTTGAGCATCGCCTCGAAGAGCATCACCAACGACTGCTCGTTGGTCATCGGCGCCACGTAGTCGTTCTTGTCGACGATGGGCGTGAGCTGAACGTACGCGAGCTTCTCGCAGAGCTTCTCGACCGAGCGGTGCAGGAACCCGCAGTGCGGCACCGCCTTCACGATGCGCTCACCGTCGAGGTACAGGTCCATGCGGAAGACGCCGTGCGTCGACGGGTGCTGCGGCCCGAAGTGCATGAGCATCAGCTCGGCTTCGGGGTCGTACCGTTCAATGACGAGGTGCGGATCGACGCGCCTGGCAAGTTCGGTCATCGCTCATCTCCACGGGGCCGCGTGCGCGTCAGAGGGGAACTCGCGTCGGAGCGGGTGCCCCTGGAAGTTCTCGGTCAGCATCAGCCGCCGGAGATCCGGGTGGCCGGCGAAGGTCACGCCCAGCAGGTCGTACTGCTCACGCTCCTGCCAGTCGGCGCCGGCGAAGACGCCCGACAACGTGAGCACCGGCTGGCCCGGCAACACGCGCACCGCCCACGTCGCCACCCGCGAACCGGCGCCGATGGTGCGCAGCGCGTAGACGATCTCGAAGTGTTCGACCTCCGCCGCGTCGGCGCCCTTGCGCCCCTTGCCCGCGGGCCAGTGCGTCGCGGCGATGGTGACGAGCTGGCGGTAGCCGAGGCTCTTCAACTTCCGCGCGAGCGCGAGGTGCTGCTCGAGGGGAATCAGCGGCGGCCCGTCTTTGGGCAGCTCCGCGACGCCGAGCTCCTTCAGCAGCCCTTCGAAGTCGGGCGCGGTGAGCGGCGCGAGCTCGGGCGCGGGACCGGTGGGCGCGACGTCCAGCGCGAGCGTGCGTTCGTCGTCGGTCGGATCACTCGAGGCCTGCGTCTGCAGCTCGCTCTGCTCGACCGGGCGCGTGGGATCTCCGAGGCGCGGCACCGACGGCTGGGTGATCTTCAGCACCTCGGGGCGCGTCTCGCGCGGCGGCACCTGGCCCTTGCGCTGGAGCTCGATCTTCTCCTGCAACCGCATCATCCCGTGCATCAGCGCCTCGGGGTTCGGCGGGCAGCCGGGCACGTACACGTCGACGGGCAGGAAGGTGTCGACGCCCGGCACGACGGAATAGAGGTTCCGGTAGAAGTCACCGGAGATGGCGCACGAGCCCATCGCGATGCACCACTTCGGCTCGGGCATCTGCTCCCACAGCTTGAGCACGCGCGGCGCCATCTTGGTGGTGATGGTGCCAGCGACGACCATCACGTCGGCGTGGCGAGGCGAGGCGCGCACGATGACGCCCATGCGGTCCATGTCGACGCGGCTCGCGGCGGTGGCCATGAACTCGATGCCGCAGCAGCTGGTGGCCATGGGGAAGATCCACAGCGCGTTCTTCAGCGACCACGTGAGCAGGTCGTCGAGCACCGCCGTGCCCACGGTGAGGCCCGGGCTCTCGAGCAGCACCTGGTAGAGCGGGTGCCTGAAGTGGCCCGCGTCGTCGCTGAGGCGATTCATTGCCATCGGAGCGCCCCCTTTCGCGTGGCCCACACCCAGCCGAGCATCAGCACCACCACGAACGACGAGATGGCGACCAGGCCGCGCACGCCGACCTCGCGCACGATGGTGGCCCAGGGGAGCAGGAACGCGGCCTCGACATCGAAGAGCACGAAGAACAGCGCCACCACGTAGTACCGCGCGTGAAAGCGCACCCACGCCATGCCGGTCGGCACCTCGCCGCACTCGTAGGTCTGCGTCTTGAGCGGCGACGGCTTGGTCGCGACGACGCGGAGCACGCGGGCGAACACCAGCATCGAGCCCGCCACCGCGGCGGCGACCAGCAGGAAGGCGAGCAACGCGAGGCCGGAGGTCATGGGGGCTCCGTCATTGAGCGACGGGTTCGTCGTCGCTGAAGTCGTCTTCTTCGTCGCGGGTGGGCGGGGGCAGCTTGTCGAGCTCGGCCTTCACCAGCTTCTGGTGCTCGATCTCCTCGTCGCAGAGCTCTTCGAAGAGCGCGCGCACCTCGACGCTGCCGACGTGCCGCAGGGCCTCGGTGAAGAAGTGGTGCGCCTTCACCTCCGACTTGAGCGCGGTCAGCAACGCCGCGCGGTGCGACATGTTCATGCGCACGGCGTCGTAGTCGGGCGCCTCGACGTCGAAGAGCTGCTCGCGGCGCACGGTGCTGGGCTGCGTGCCGAAGAGCCGCGCGCGTTGTTCGGCGAGCTCTTTGCGGTGGATCTCCTCGACCCGCATCATCTTGGTGAAGAAGTGCGCGGCGGCCGGCGTGCGATGCAGCACCAACTGCGCCGCCAGTTCCTCGTAGCGATCGCGCGCCTCTTCTTCGATGAGCACGGCGAGATCCAACGCGTCGCGAAGCGAGAGCGTGGCGAAGTCGATCCCCTGCGTTTGCTGGGTCACGGAAGTCCTCACTTCTGGAGATACGCGTCGATGATGTTGTGGCGAGGCCGGGCCTTCTTCGATTCCTCCGCCTGGCGGATCTTGATCAGCTCCTCGTACGGGAGCGGCGGGTTGGGGTTCCGATAGAAGACGCCGGTGTAGAGCTCGGTGCCGTACGCACGGGCGAGGTCCATCGCGCGGAGCTGATCAGCCGGATCATGCTTCAGGCTCGCCAGCGACTTCATCTTCGCCTTGTGCACCTTGAGCTGCTGATCGTCCTCACCGAAGGTCACGCACGGCGACTGGATGTTCACGAAGCTGAAGCCCGGGTAGCGGATGGCCTCTTCGATGAGCGACGCGAGGCCCGGCATGTCGGCCGGCGTGCCCTGCGCCACGAAGCCCGCGCCGTAGGCGAGCAGGAACAAGAGCGGGTTGACCGGCTCTTCGAGGCTGCCCAGCGGCGAGGTGACGGTCTGCAGCCCCTTGGGCGACGTCGGCGAGAGCTGGCCCTTGGTGAGGCCGTACACCTGGTTGTCCATCACCAGGTACGTGATGTTCAGGTTCCGTCGCACCGCGTGCGCGACGTGGCCACCACCGATGGAGAAGCCGTCGCCGTCACCGCCCGCCACCACGACCAGCAGCTCGGGGTTGGCGAGCTTCACGCCCTGCGCGATGGGCAGCGAGCGCCCGTGCACCGAGTTGAAGCCGTACGCCGTGGTGTAGCCGGGGATGCGACTGCTGCAGCCGATGCCCGAGATGAACGCCACCTCGTGCGGCGGCCGGCCGATGGCGGCGAGCGCGCGATACAGCCCCTGCAGCACGCCGAAGTCACCGCAGCCCGGACACCAGATGGGCTTGAGGTCGCTCTTGTAGTCCTTCGCTTGAAACGGCTCGGGGGCGGTCATTGCGGCATCTCCTTGAGGCCTTCGAGCCGGGTGACGAGCTCCGCGGGTTGAAACGGGTTGGCGCCGCTGCGCGCGAGCGAGCGCACGCCACGCGGCACGTCGAGCTGCATGCGGAGCATCCGGTAGAGCTGGCCCTGGTGGCTCAGCTCGACCACCAGGCCGTGGCGCACCGACGCGAAGAAGTCGCCGTACACCTGCTCGGCGATCGGCCACAGCAGGTAGGGAACCAGCAGCTTCACGTCGAGGCCGGCCTTCTTCGCCAGCGCGTACGCCTCGCGACACACGCCCGCGGTGCTGCCCCACGCCACGAAGGCGAACGGCGCGGTCGGGTTGCCGTGCAGCTCGAAGAGGTCGGCGCGCTGCTTGAGCGGATCGAGCTTCTTGAAGCGCTTCTGGTTCATCTTGGCGTGCATCACGCCGCCCGACGTCGGGTCGCCCTTCTCGTTGTGCTCGATGCCCGCGCCCAGGTAGTTGCCGCCCTTCATGCCCGGGTGGCTGATGGGGCTGATGCCCGACTCGGTGAGCTTGAAGCGCGAGTAGCTCTCGAGCTCCTTCGCCGACGGCTTGAGCCGCTCGAGGATCTCGAACTTCGTGGTGTCGATGCGGTCGACCGCTTCCTTGCGCTGGGCGATCTCCTGATCAGAGAGGATGATCACCGGCGTCTGGTAGTGCTCGGCGATGTTGAACGCCTCGACCGTGATGCGGAACGAGTCTTCGACGTCGGTGGGCGCGAGCACCGGCCGCAGCACGTCGCCGTGACCGGAGAAGGCCGCCGCGAAGAGGTCGCTCTGCTCGGGCTTGGTGGGCAGGCCGGTCGATGGCCCGCCGCGCTGCACGTCGACCAGCACCAGCGGGAGCTCGGCGATGGTGGCCAGCCCGAGGATCTCGGCCTTGAGGTCCATGCCCGGGCCGCTGGTGGCGGTCATCGACTTCTTGCCCGCGAACGACGCGCCGACCGACGCGCCGATGCCGGCGATCTCGTCTTCGCACTGCAGGACGGTGCCGCCGTACTTCCAGATCTCCCGGGTCAGCGTCTGCATGATCTCGGTCGACGGCGTGATGGGGTAGCCGCCGAAGAACTGCACACCCGCGAACAGCGCCGCCGCGGCGGTCATGTCGTTGCCGTCACACAACAGCTTCGAGCCCGGCGTGCCGTTCGGAGGCGCGATGGTGCGGGCCTGCGCCAGCGGGTGCGCCTGCGCGTATTCGATGCCCGCGGCGAGCGCCTTCTCGTTGGCCTCGAGCAGCCCTTCGCCCTTGTTGCCGAACTTCTTCTTCAGGCCGCGCGCGATGCCGTCGCGGGCGATGCCGAACCAGCCCGAGAGCAGGCCGAGCACCACCGAGGTCTTCGCCTTGTCCGACCCGGCGCTCTTCTTAGTGAGCTCCGAGATGGGCACCGACAACACCTCGCGCGGCACCACGCCACGCGCAGCGAGCGTCTCGGGCGGAGGGCCGACCTTCTCTTCGTGGATCAACACCGTGTCGACCGACAGCGGGAGCTCGGCGCCGAACTTGAAGAAGTCTTCCCAGTTGAGCGCGACCATCACGTCGAGCGCGCCGCCGGGGTTGAGCACCTTCTTCGTCGAGAGCCGCACGCGACACGACGACTCGCCGCCGCGGATCTGCGAGCCGAAGCTCTTGGTCATCATCGCGTGGTAGCCCTCGGACGACGCGGCGGAGAGCAACGACTCACCTGCGCTGACGACGCCATCACCGCCGGCGCCGGCCATTCCAAGGATCAGATCGTCGACCATGATGTGGGGCGCGGCGCTGCAACAGGCGAGCCCCAATTGCGCGTGGGTCATTTGCGCGCAAAGGCGTGCGAAGCCTTGAGAGTTGGCCCGGTTTGCCGCGCTGAGCCATCGCAGAAGCTGCGTTGCGCACGAAACGCACGCACAACCGGCGTAGGAACTCCCGCACTCATGGGAGCTCAGCCGATCGTGATCAGCTCGAGCACTTCATCAGGCCGCGGGCCTCTCGCCGTGCAGCCTGCGTGCGGTGGCTTCGTCGTAGATCACACTCGTCAGCAGCCACCGGACCAGCGCCTCGCTCGCGCCCGGATTGCGCTGACGCACACCGGCCTCAGCGAGCTGCCGGCCCGCGGCCCACAGGTTCGCGACGAGCGCGGCCCGCTGCGGTTCGCTCAGGCGACGCAGGAGCTCGTCATGGCGGGCCTGCTGGGCTGGCGTGACGTCCATCGGAAGCACGCGGAGACCATACCGCCACCGTCACCCTGCGTCTCAGTGCACCCGTTGCGCGCGCCGGCAACCCCGACGCAATCGTGACGCTCGACGACCCCGGCGACCCCTCACCTGTGCGCGGCGTCACAGATGCAGGGGCTCGACCGCATGTCCTCCCCTGAGACGTTGATGGTCGACGGCAACGAAGCCGTCGCGCACGTGGCGCATCGCCTCACCGAGACGATCGCGATCTACCCAATCACGCCGTCCTCGACGATGGCCGAGCTGGCCGACGAGTGGTCGTCGCAGGGGCGCACCAACATCTGGGGCGGCGTGCCGAACGTCGTCGAGATGCAGTCGGAGGCCGGCGCCGCGGGCACGGTGCACGGCGCGCTGCAGGCGGGCTCGCTGACGACGACCTTCACCGCGTCGCAGGGCCTGCTGTTGATGATCCCCAACCTCTACAAGCTCGCCGGTGAGCTGACGCCCTTCGCGATGCACGTCGCCGCGCGCACGCTCGCCACGCACGCGCTGTCGATCTTCGGAGATCACTCCGACGTGATGGCCTGCCGGCAGATCGGCACCGCGCTGCTCGCCTCGGGCTCGGTGCAGGAAGCGCACGACCTCGCCGCCGTCGCCCACGCCGCCACGCTGCAGGCGCGGATTCCGTTCATGCACTTCTTCGACGGCTTCCGCACCTCGCACGAGGTCGCGCGCATCGAGGTGATCAGCGACGACACGCTGCGCGCGCTGATGGATCCGAAGGCCGAGGCCGCGCAGCGCGCCCGCGCGCTCAACCCGGATCACCCCGTCATCCGCGGCACGGCGGCGAACCCCGACACCTTCTTCCAGGCGCGCGAGGCGTGCTCACCCTTCTACGCCGCGTGCCCCGACAAGGTGCAGGCGGTGATGGATCAGCTCGCGAAGCTCACCGGCCGCCAGTACCGGCTCTTCGACTACGTCGGCCACCCGCAGGCCGAGCGCGTCATCGTGGTGATGGGCTCGGGCGCGGAGGTGGTGCACGAGTACGTCGAGGCGCAGCTCGCGAAGGGCGAGAAGCTCGGCGTGCTCAAGGTGCGGCTCTTCCGCCCGTGGAAGGCCGAGGCGTTCCTCGCCGCGCTGCCGAAGACGGTGAGGTCGATCGCCGTGCTCGATCGCACCAAGGAGCCCGGCTCCGTCGGTGAGCCGCTGTACCTCGACGTGCTCTCGACCTTCGCCGAGGCGCAGCCCACGCCGTTCCCGCGCATCATCGGCGGCCGCTACGGCCTCAGCTCGAAGGAGTTCAACGCCGGCATGGTGAAGGCCGTGTTCGACGAGCTGATCAAGCCGTCACCGAAGAACCACTTCACTATCGGCATCGTCGACGACGTCAGCCACAGCTCGCTGCCGTGGGACGCGCACTACGAGATCTCTCACCCGCAGCGCGTGCAGGCGGTGTTCTACGGCCTGGGCGCCGACGGCACGGTGGGCGCGAACAAGAACACCATCAAGATCATCGGCGACGAGACGCAGCACGCCGCGCAGGGCTACTTCGTCTACGACTCGAAGAAGTCGGGCGCGATGACCATCTCGCACCTCCGCTTCGGCCCCGGCCCCATTCGCAGCTCGTACCTCGTGCAGAGCGCGAACTTCATCGGCGTACACCAGTTCCAGTTCGTCGATCGCCTCGACGTGCTCGCGCTCGCGGCGCCGGGCGCGGTGGTGCTGATCAACGCGCCGTACGCGAAGGAGACCGTGTGGGACCGGCTCCCGCGCGAGATGCAGACGCAGATCCTCGAGAAGAAGCTGCAGGTCTACGTCATCGACGCGTCGGCGGTGGCGCGCGAGGCGGGCATGGCCGGGCGCATCAACTCGGTGATGCAGACGTGCTTCTTCGCCATCTCCGGCGTGCTGCCGCGCGAAGAAGCCATCGCGTGCATCAAGCACTCCATCGAGAAGACGTACCGGAAGAAGGGCGCCGAGGTCATCGCGCGCAACTTCGCGGCGGTCGACGCGACGCTGGCGAACCTGCATCAACTCCCGGTGCCGACGAAGGTGACGTCGGGGCACGATCGCCTGCCGGTCGTCTCGCCGAAGGCGCCCGACTTCGTGCAGCGCGTGACGGCGATGATGATGGCCAACCGCGGCGACCTGCTGCCGGTCAGCGCCTTCCCGCCCGACGGCACGTGGCCCACCGGCACCTCGAAGTGGGAGAAGCGCGACATCGCCGCCGAGGTCCCCCTGTGGGACGAGAAGATCTGCATCCAGTGCAACAAGTGCTCGATGGTCTGCCCGCACGCGGCGATTCGCACCAAGGCGTACCCACTCGAGGCGGTCGCCACGAAGCCGAGCGGCTTCAAGTCGGTGCCGTACAAGGGGCCCGAGCTGCCGGGCATGGCGTACACGGTCCAGGTCTCGACGGAAGACTGCACCGGCTGCCGGCTGTGCGTGGAGATCTGCCCGGCGAAGGACAAGGCGAACCCGAAGCACAAGTCGCTGGAGATGGTGCCGCGCGCCGACGACCGCAGGCCCGAGCGCGAGGGCCTCGACTTCTTCCTCTCGCTGCCAGAGGTCGACCGCACGAAGGTGCGCCTCGAGGTGAAGGGCGCGCAGTTGCTCGAGCCGCTCTTCGAGTACTCGGGCGCGTGCGCGGGCTGCGGTGAGACGCCGTACCTGAAGCTCCTCACCCAGCTCTACGGCGACCGGCTGCTCATCGCCAACGCGACCGGGTGCACCAGCATCTACGGCGGCAACCTCCCGACGACGCCGTACACGAAGAACAAGGACGGGCGCGGCCCCGCGTGGGCGAACTCGCTGTTCGAAGACAACGCGGAGTTCGGCCTCGGCCTGCGCCTGGGCGTCGACGCGCTGCGAGACCGCGCAGTGCGGGTGCTCAAGCAGCTCGGCCCGGTGGTCGGTGACGAGCTGATCACCGCGCTGCTCTCGGCTGATCAATCGACCGAGGCGCGGCTCGCGGAACAACGCGCGCGGGTGGTGACGCTGCGCGAGAAGTTGAAGGGCCGCACCGACGTGGACTCCGAGGTGCTCAGCCAGCTCGCCGACTACCTGGTGAAGAAGTCGGTGTGGATCGTCGGCGGCGACGGCTGGGCCTACGACATCGGCTTCGGCGGCGTGGACCACGTGCTCGCCTCGGGCCGCAACGTGAAGCTGCTCGTGCTCGACACCGAGGTGTACTCGAACACCGGCGGCCAGGCCTCGAAGGCCACCCCCATCGGCGCGTCGGCGAAGTTCGCGGCGGCCGGCAAGGGCGGCGGCAAGAAGGACCTGGGGATGATCGCCATGGCGTACGGCAACGTGTACGTCGCGCGCATCGCGTCGGGCGCGAAGGACGCGCAGACCGTGAAGGCCTTCCTCGAGGCCGAGTCGTACGACGGGCCCGCGTTGATCATCGCGTACAGCCACTGCATCGCGCACGGCTACGACATGGCGAAGGGCCCCGAGCAGCAGAAGCGCGCCGTGGAGACCGGGCTGTGGCCGCTCTACCGCCACGACCCGCGCCGCATCGAGCTCGGTGAGCCCGCGCTGCAGCTCGACTCCGGTCCGCCGAAGGGGTCGATCGCCGAGTACATGCACGAGGAGGCGCGCTTCCGCATCACCGACAACCTCGACCCCGAGCGCTACAAGCGCCTCGTGAAGCAGGCGCAGCTCACCGCGCAGCAGCACTACGCGACCTACGAGCAGCTCTCGAAGCTGGTGTTGCCGAAGCTCCCCTGAACGAGGAACGACCGCATGGATCTCTCGACCGAGTATCTCGGCTTCAAGCTCCCCCACCCGTTCATGCCCGGCGCTTCACCGCTGGCCGACACGCTCGACGGTGTGCGGCGGCTGGAAGACGCGGGCGCCGCGGCCATCGTGATGCGCTCGCTCTTCGAAGAGCAGCTGCTGCAGGAACAGCTCGTCACCCACCGCTACACCGACTTCCACCGCGACACCTTCCCCGAGGCGTCGAGCCTGCTGCCGGAGCCGGAGCTGTTTCACCTCGGCCCCGACACGTACCTCGAGCACCTGCGTCGCGTGCGCGCGGCGGTGAAGGTGCCGGTCATCGCCTCGCTCAACGGGCTCACGGCGGCCAAGTGGGTCGAGTACGCGGCGCTCATCGAGCAGGCCGGCGCCAGCGCGCTCGAGCTGAACATGTACGCGATGGGCGCGGATCCCGAGCAGAAGGCCGGCGAGCTCGAGCAGCGCATGGTCGAGCTGCTGCTGGAGATCAAACGGCGCGTGAAGCTGCCCGTGGCGGTCAAGCTGTCGCCGTACTTCTCGTCGCTGTCGAACCTCGCGAAGGAGCTCGAGCACGCGGGCGCGGCGGGGCTGGTGCTCTTCAATCGACTGTTCCAGCCCGAGCTCGACATCGAGGCGCTCGAGCTGAAGCGTGAGCTGCACCTCTCAGACTCGTCGGAGCTGCCGCTGCGGCTGCGCTGGCTCGGTGTGCTGTCGGCGCAGGTGAAGTGTTCGCTGGCGGCCAGCGGCGGCGTGCACTCGGTGCCCGACGCGGTGAAGGCGCTGATGACCGGCGCTGACGGGGTGCAGGTGGTGTCGCTGCTGCTGCGCAAGGGACCGAAGGAGCTCGAGGCCCTGCGCACCGGGCTCGCGCGCTGGCTCGAAGAACATGAGTACACGTCGCTGGAGCAACTGCGCGGCAGCATGAACTACGAGTCGTGCCCCGACCCCTCGGCGTACCTGCGCGCGAACTACGTGATGATGCTGCAGAGCTGGGAGGGTTGACGTCACACGCCTTCGGGCACCAGAGCGTCGACCGCGCGGCCGCGCTTCCGCCGGTAGATGCGGAAGTCGCTGTCGCAGGTGAGCACCACCGAGCGCTCGTGGTGGTCGTGCAGGTGCATCACGCACCCCTCTGCCAGGGACATCGGGACTGACGCATAGCGATCGAGCCGGCGGAGCACCTCGGCGGGCGCTGAGGCCAGCACCGGCTCGGCCTTCAGGGCGCCGCTGATCAACAGCGCATGGAGCGCAGAGAAACAGCACCTCGGCCACGACGGCCTCGCAGGTGAGGACCGGGCCGCGGATCGGCCCCTCACCCCGACCCTCTCCCCGCTGCGCAGGGAGAGGGAGGTATAAGGAGGCGTGCCGTGTCTCGATGAGAACACCCTGCTGGAGCTGTCCGAAGGGCTGATCAGCCCCGCCGCGCTCGGCCTCATCGAGCAACACCTCGACGGCTGTGAGTCCTGCCGCCGCCTCGCCGCCGACGCGATGCGCGCTGACACGCTGAACGTCGAGGTCCGCACCTCCGCCACGCTGCCCCACGTCGACCCGCTGCACTACGTCGGCAGCCGCGAGCTCTCGCGCGGTGGCATGGGCCGCATTCGCATCGCCACCGACAGCCGCCTCGGCCGCGTCGTCGCCATCAAGGAGATGCTGCCCGGTCAGCTCGACCAGCGCCGCTTCGTGCGCGAGGCGCGCATCACCGCCCGGCTCCAGCACCCCTCCATCGTCAAGGTGCACGAAGCCGGCACCTGGCCCGACGGCGAGCCCTTCTACGTGATGCCCTTCGTGCAGGGCCGCTCGCTCGACAAGGTCATCTCCGAGGCGAAGACACTCGAGGCGCGGCTGGCGCTGCTGCCCCACCTGCTCGCCGTCGCCGACGCCATCTCGTCCGCGCACGCCGAACACATCATCCACCGCGACCTCAAGCCGGCGAACGTGCTCGTCGGCCACTTCGGAGAGACCGTGGTCATCGACTGGGGCCTCGCCAAGGACCTCGCCGCGCCGCCCGAGCCGGAGTCGCTCGACGGCGTCGCGCCGCTCACCTCCGACAAGACCGCGCACGGCACCATCGTCGGCACCCCCGCATATATGCCGCCCGAGCAGGCCCGCGGACTGCCGGTCGACGAGCGCGCCGACGTGTACGCGCTGGGCGCGATGCTCGACCACGTGCTCGCCGGCAAGCCCGCGTACTCCGGCCAGGCCTCGGAGGCGCTGCGAGAGCTCGAGGCCGGCCCGCCGCCTCCGCTGCGCGCCCGCGAGCCACGTGCCCCCCGCGAGCTGATCACCATCGCCGAGCGCGCCATGGCCCGCGACCCCGCGCAGCGCTACCCCACCGCGAAGGAGCTCGCTGATGACCTCCGCCGCTTTCAGACCGGGCAGCTCGTCGGCGCGCACCACTATTCCCTGCGCCAGTTGCTGGTGCGCTGGCTCAAGCGGCACCGCGCCACCGTCGCCGTGGGCGCCGCCGCCGTCGTCGTGGTGCTGGTGAGCGGCGCGGTGTCGCTCTCTCGCGTGGTGAAGGCCCAGCACGCCGCCGAAGAGAGCCGCGGCAAGACCGAAGAGCTCGTCGAGTTCATCCTCGGAGACCTGCACAGCAAGCTGCTCGGCGTCGGCCGCCTCGACCTCCTCGAAGACGCCGCCCAGCGCGCCGTCGCCTCGTACGCCACGCGCCCCGAAGCGCTGTCCGCCGGCGAAGAGGTCCGGCTCTCGCGCTCCCACCGCCTGCTGGGCACCGTGCTGCACGACCGCGGCCGCATCGACGAGGCGCTCGGCGAGACGACGCTGGCGCTGAAGTCGATCGACGCGGCCCTCGCGCGCCAGCCGTCGAACCTCGCGTGGCAGGTCGAGCGCGCCGCGGCCCACGACGCGCTCGGGGAGGTGTTCCTCTCCCGGGGCGACACCGTCGCCGCCACCCGCGAGTTCAACGCCGCGGTGGTGGAGTCCACGCGCGTCGCCGCCGCCGACCCGACCAACCCCGAGTGGCAGTTGTTGCGCGCGACCAGCATCGGACGCCTCGGCAAGCTCCACTACCTCAAGGGCGACGAGACCGCGGCGGTGGACGCGCTGCGACAGACCCTGGGCATCCTCGAGCAGCTGGTGAAGGCCCACCCCTCCGAGCGCACCTACCAGAGCGAGCTGGCGGCCGCGCGCGGCGCCCTCGGCAGCGCGCTGTTCGAGCGCGGCGAGGTGACCGAGGCGCTGGCCCTGTACCGCGTCAGCCAGGCGGCCAACGAGAAGCTGCTGGTCGCCGACCCGGGCAACGTCGAGCTCCGCCGCAACCTCGCCATCGACCACCAGCGCATCGGCGACATGGTGCTCGAGCTGGGGGAGATCCACCACGCGCTCGACGCCTTCACCCGCTCGGCCACACTGCACCAGTACCTCGTCGCGCGCGACCCGGAGAACACGCTGTGGCAACGCGACCTCTCGTACGCGCTCGACGGCCAGGGCGACGCGTGGACCGCGCTCGGCGAGCAGGCGAAGGCGCTGGCCGCCTACCGCGCGTCCCTCGAGCGCCGCGAGCAGCTCCTCGCGAAAGACCGCAGCCACACCCAGCACCAGCGCGACCTCTCGGTCAGCTACGACAAGGTGGGCGGGGCGCTGCAGCAGCTCGGAGACCTCCCCGGCGCGCTCGCCGAGTTCCGCCGCTCGCTCGCGCTGCGCGAGGCGATGGTGGAGGCCGACCCCAGCAACGACGAGTGGGCCCGCGACCTCGCCTTCAGCCGCGAGTCGGTCGCGCACCTGCTGCTGAGCCAGCACGACTTCGCCGGCGCGCTCGCGCTCTACGAGCTGTCTCGCGAGTTCTGCACCCTCCAGCTCGAGACCTACCCCACCGACGCCATCGCCGTTCGCGACCTCGCGCTCACCCACGACAACTTCGGCAACCTGTACGCGGCGCGCGGTGACGCGGCGCTGGCCATTCCCGAGTACCGGCGCGCGCTGGAGATCTTCGACACCGTGCCGGCCGAGCACCGTGACAGCCCGACGCTGCAGGTGGAGTTGATCGACACCCACGAGCACCTCGCCAGCGCGCAGCGCGCGACGGGAGATCGCCAGGGCGCGCTGCGGTCACTGGAGACGGCGCTCGGCCTCGCGCGCGCCCTCGAGGCGAGGCGGGGGGAAGACGTGGTGCTCCGTCAGCGGGTGCAGGCGCTCACCGCGCGCGTGGCCGCCGCGGCGAAGTGAGCCGTCACTGGCAGCGCCCGTACAGCACCTGCACGTTCGAGCTGCCCGCGCCGGCGACGTCGAGCACCCCGTCACCGTCGAGGTCGCCGATGGTGAGCGTGCCCATCGCGACGTTGTTCAGCAGCGTCACCGGCGCGCTGAGCTGCCCGCCCACGTTCTGGGACCAGCGCAGGCTCAGCGAGCCCGTCGTGTAGTGAGAGGTGACGAGGTCCTGGTCGCCGTCACCGTCGAGGTCGACACAACGCGCGAGCTTCGCGTTGGCGCCCAGCACGAGCGTCTGCAGCGGCGTCAGCGCGCTGCTGGCAACGCTGAACACCCGGCCCGCCCCTTCCTGCGAGAACTCGATGAACTCGCTCTGGCCGCCGGCCACCACGTCGCAGGTCAGCAGCTCGTGCTCGAAGTTCGACCCGTACGGGAGCGACGTCGTCACCGGCGTCATGGCGAAGGTGCGGTCGCTCGCGCCGGCGTACAGGCTGGTGGTCCACGTGCCGGCGTTGTTGGTGCTGGTGAGCAGGTCGGCGAAGCCGTCGCCGGTGACGTCGCCCAGCGCGAGCGCGGCGTGCGAGACGGCGGTGGGCGAGAGCATCGCGAGCGCGCCGTTGGCCCCGGCGCTGCCGGCCTGGAGCTGCAGCCGGTCTTGCACCTGTCCCACCAGCTCCGGGAAGCCGTCGTGGTCGACGTCGCCGACGGCGATGCGCCAGAAGGGCGTGGCGAAGGAGACGTTGGGCGAGGGCCGGCGGAAGGTGCCGTTGCCCGCGCCCAGCCACACCGGCGACGCGGTGCCGGCGACGAGGTCGAGGTGGAGATCTCCATTCACGTCGAGCGCGACGAGGTCGCTGGCGCCGAAGGCCGAGCCGCTGGGGCCCGCCTGTTCCACGAGGCCGGCGTCGGTCTGACGGAAGTACGCCAGCGGCCCCGAGCTGCTCGCCACCATCAGGTCCTGCCGCCCGTCTTCGTCGAAGTCGCCGGCCACCACCGCGCTCGGCACGCCGGAGTTCAGGTACAGCGGGCTCGCCGCGCCCCGCACCGCCCAGCTGCACGCCGCGGTCTGCACGCACGCGCCGACGATGCAGCGCTGCGAGGGGCTGCACGCGTGGTTGCAGCTCCCGCAGTGCTCGTCGGTGTCGATGCGGGTGCACGTCGGACCGGCGTCCGGCGTCCCCGCGTCCTCGGCGCCCGCGTCGGGCAGGCCAGCGTCCATCCCGCCGCCTCCGCCACCACCGGTCGCGCTGCCGCCACCCGTCGCGGCGCCGCCGCCCGAGCCACCGCCAGTGAAGAGGCCACCTCCGCCTCCGGTGCCCGCGTCATCCGGCACCACCAGCTCGACACAACCGCTGACCGCCACCAACAGACCCACGAGGTGCAGCTTCAAAATGAACCTCCAACCGCCAGGTGGAACCCCTCGGGCGTCACCATCGCCGTCGGCGTGACGGGGGGCTCCGCGAGCTTCCAGATGAGACCGCTGATCAACGCCGCGCCGCCGACCGACGCCGCCACCACACCGCCCACGATGACGCCGTTGATGGCGGTGGTGCGGCGCTGCCCTTCTTGCGCGCTCAACATGCCGAGCGTGACGTTCTTCTGCACGCGCGCGAACTCGTCGTAGGCGAGGCCGAGCGCGACCGCGCCGCCCGCCGCCACCGCCACGCCCGCGCCCATCAACACCCACGGACCCGCGCTGCGCGTCGACGCCGCCTTCTGCACCGGCGCGGGGAGCACCGCCTGCCGGGCCGCCTCGCCGAGCGTGGTGATGAGGGGAAAGAGGTCGCCCGGGTCGACGAAGGTCTTGCCGTCGCGCCACACCGCCACCGCGTCGCGCAGCCGCACCACCTTGAGGTCGAGGCGCAGGCGCTCGCCGGCGCCGCCGAGCGTGCCGCCGACCAGCCACGCCGCGTTGAGCGCCGAGCCGATCTCCGCCGCGCAGCCTTCTTCACTGCAGCCGAGCAACTGCCGCTGCCGCTCGAGGCCCAGGGCCGTCACCAGGTCGCGCTGACCCAGCACCAGCAGCTCACCGGAGCGGGAGAGCTCGGTCTCGAGCTGTTGCGTGGCGGTGGCGGCGAGGTTGGTGAGCGCCGGTTCGGACGCCTCGATGCCGAAGACCACCACCCGCGGCCGCTCGGTGGCGAAGGCGCTCAGCGCCCAGAGGGAAAGCACGGCACACGTCGAACGATGAGACAGAGGCATGGAGGGCGGACAGCGTATGTCACTGACCCGGCAACGCCGACCACTGTGCAATCAAGTCGGACGCGCGCTGGAAGGCAGCAGCGCCCGCACCGCCGCCCTCAACTCCTGCGCGCTGAAGGGCTTGGCGAGGCGCCCGGTCGACGGCTCGGCCTGCACCGACGAGAGGATGTTCTCCGGCGCGTAGCCCGAGCAGAAGAGGAACGGCAGGCCGGGCAGAATCTCGCGCGCCGCGCGGAACGTCTCGAGCGCGGTGAGGCCCGGCATCATCAGGTCGAGCACCACCAGCGCCGGCTTCTCGACCGCGTTGACGAGCTGCTCGAGCGCCTGCGCCCCGTCGCCCGCCTCCAGCACGCGGAACCCGAAGCGCTCGAGCAACATGCGCATCGAGCGGCGCACCAGCTCTTCGTCGTCGACGACGAGGAGCAGCTCGTGGTGCCGCGGCTCTTCCACGGCCGCCGCGTCCTTCACCGGCAGCGCCACGTCACCGGGCAACACCGGGAAGCGGAGCTGGAAGGTCGTGCCCTCGCCCACCTCGCTGCGCACGGTGATGTCGCCCTCGTGCGCGCGCACCGCGGAGTGCACCGTCGCCAGCCCGAGGCCGGTGCCGCGCCCGCGCTCCTTGGTGGTGAAGAAGGGGTCGAAGATGTGGCTGAGCACCTCGGGCGCCATGCCGATGCCGGTGTCGATGACGTCGAGGCGCACGATGTCGGAGCCGTCGTCGGCGGTGCGGAAGGTGAGCGTGCCGCCGTCGGGCATCGCGTCGCGCGCGTTGAGGGCGAGGTTGATGATGGCGTTCGACAGCTGCGCCGCGTCGGCCAGCAGCCGTGAGCGGGTGGCCGTCTGTTCCACCACCAGGGTGATGCGGCGATCGAGCGTACGCTGGAGGATCTGCAGCGCGTCGGCGAGCACGGTGTGCAGGTCGGTGGGCACGCGCCGCGAGCGCTCCTTGCGGCCGAAGAGCAGCAATTGGCGCGTCAGGCCCGCCGCCTGCGTCGCCGCGGTGAGGATGGTGTTCAGCGCGTCGTTGCCGTTCGGTGTCATCGGCTCGAAGCGCAGCAGCTCGGCGCCGGCCACGATGGCGCCCAGCATGTTGTTGAAGTCGTGCGCCACGCCGCCGGCGAGCTGACCCACCGCGTCCATGCGGCTCGAGTGGCGCAGCTTCTCTTCCACCAGCCGCGCGTCGGTGACGTCCTGCACGGCGCCGGACAGCCGTCGCACCTGGCCGTCGACCAGCTCGGGCACCGCGTGCACGTGCACCCGCAGGCGCTGACCACCGCGCTGCAGCAGGTCCACCTCCAGCCGGTACGAGGTGCCCTTGGTGAGCGCGTCTTCGTGGCCGGCGCGCACCGCGTCGCGATGTTCGGGCGCGAAGTGGAGCAGCGCCTCTTCGAAGCTCGGTGCGCCCTCCCGCTCGGGGCGCTCGAACATGCGGAAGGTCTCGGTGGTCCAGGTGAGGGCGCCGCGCGCGACGTCGAACTCCCAGCCGCCGACGCTGGCCATCGCCTGGGTGCGCTCGAGGAAACGCTTCTGCCGCTCGAGCTCCTCGAGGGTGCGCTGCTGATCCGTCACGTCGACCGCGAAACCGGCGATGCCGCGGCGCCCCTGCCCACCGTCGAAGAGCGGGAACTTGGTCGACAGGAACGTGCGCACCTCGGGCGGCACGCGCACCTGCTCGTAGCGGCGGCTGGGCAGCCCGGAGTCCAGCACCTCGCGGTCGTTGCGCACGAAGTCGTCGGCCTGCGCCGCCTCGAACAGCTGGTGGTCGGTCTTGCCCTCGACCTGCTCGCGGGTGGTGTGGAAGGCGTTCAGCCAGGCCTCGCTGACGTGCAGGTACCGGCCCTCCAGGTCCTTGATGAACGCGATGACCGGGGAGTTCCGGATGAACTGGGTGAGCAGGTCGAGCACGGAGCGCCGACCATGCCACTTCTGAAAGAAGTGCGGGCGCCCTCACACCTTTGCGCTGATCGCCCTCCGCCTGATTTTGCGCGCGCCCCGTGCTCCGAGCGGCGCACCCCGCAGGTTCCGTCGCGCCTTCAACGGCTCCGCACGACTTGCCGTCAGCTTCGTGGCGGCGCGCTTGCACCCGGCTCCCGTGGACCCGTTGAACACCCAGGAGCACGCCATGAGACGAATCATCGTCGGCCTCGTCGCGGCCATCGCAGCGCTCGGTTGCGGCCCGGTCGAACCCACCACCGATGCAGGCATCGACGCCGGTACCGAGCCCGAGGTCTGCGTCACGCTGCTCCCCGAGAAGTTCCCGGCCAGCATCACGCTCGCCAAGGGCTGCTACCTCGCCCAGAAGACGCCCTCCATCAGCGCAGGCGTCACCATCACCCTGCAGCCCGGCGTGAAGATCGTCTTCTCGCGCGACGTGGACTTCAACGTCTCGGCGGATCAGGTGCTGCTCGCGCAGGGCACCGAGCAGCTCCCCATTCTCTTCACCGGCCTGCTGCCCGAGCGGGGCTACTGGAAGGGCCTGAGCTTCGAGGGCACCAGCACCGCCAGCCGGCTCGACTGGGTGATCATCGAGTACGGCGGCAACACCACGGCGGATCGCGACGCGGCGGGTCTCAAGCTGAGCGCCGACAGCCGCGGCGTGCGCGTGGGCGTCACCCACACCATCGTGCGTGAGAGCCAGGGCTGGGGCCTCAACGCAGGTGGCACCGCGGTCTTCCCGCAATTCGAGGCCAACACCTTCACGCACAACACGCTGGGCCCGGCGCTGCTCGACGCGCAGGTGGTGGGCGCGCTCGACGCAGCGTCACACTTCGCGGGCAACACGCGCGACGAGGTGGTGGTCACCAACATGGGCATCGCCAACGACTCGACGTGGAAGGCGCTCGACGTGCCGTACTTCGTCGCCAAGCGCATCTCGCTGTCGACCGCGGCGCTGACGCTCGAGCCCGGGGTGGTGCTGCACATGGCTGACGGCTCGGGCTTCGACGTGCCCGATGGCTCGGTGTTGACCGCCGCCGGCACCGCCGAGAAGCCCATCGTGATGACCGGCGTGACGAAGACGCGCGGCGCGTGGAAGGGGCTGGTGTTCGGCTCGAACGACACGCGCAACGTGCTCGACCACGTGAAAATCGACTGGGCGGGCGACACCACGTCCGACTGGACCGGCTCGGGCGTGAAGTTGATCGCCGACAGCAGCGGCGTGCAACTGCGCATGTCGAACACCACGGTGAGCGACTGCGAAGGCTTCGGGCTGTACCTCGCGGCGAGCGCGCTGTTGACCCAGTTCGACGGCAACGTGCTGACGCGCAACGGCTCGGGCCCGGCGTACGTCGGCTCGGAGACGGTGCATCAGCTCCGCCCCACCTCGAGCTACGTGGGCAACGACCTCGATCGCGTGCGAGTCGCGGCGAACTGGGTCACCGAGGCCGTCACCTGGCAGCCGCTCGACGTGCCGTACCGCCTCGAGGGCCGGCTCCGTCCGCAGAAGGTGCTGACGCTCGCGCCGGGCGTGACCATCGAGATGGCGCCGCAGGCCACCATCATGGTCGCGGGCACCGATGACGTCGCGGGCCTGCACGCGGTCGGCACCGCCCTGCTGCCCATCACCATCACCGGCCAGACGAAGACCGCGGGCTCGTGGGACGGGGTGGTGTTCGACGGCACCAACAACGGCGCCAACGCGCTCGAGCACTGCGTCATCGAGTACGGCGGCGGCGGCACGCGCTTCGGGTGGAAGGGGATGATCTTCTCGGCCAGCGACAGCCACGGCGTGAACGTCTCGGTCACCAACAGCGTGGTGCGGCACAGCGCGACGTACGGCATCTGGTTCAGCGCGGCGCAGACCGGCAGCGTGTCGGGCAACACGTACTCGAACAACGCGCAGGGCGACTACTTCAAGGAACAGCCGTGAGGTGACGTCATGAACGAAGTGCCCGGCGCACGCATGACGCTCTACCCGCCGAGCGCGCTCGAGGGCGTGCTCGACCGCATGGCGCAGCAGGCAGCCTCGCTGCTGCGCGGTGCGAAGCGGGTGGTGGTGGTCGGCGTGCTGCGCCGGGGTGGTCCGTTGGCGGATCGCCTCGTCGAGCGGCTGGTGCGGGACCACGGGCTGCCCGCGCCCGAGCGGGTGGACCTGAAGGTGAAGCGGTACGCCGACGACCTGACGCTGCTGCACCCCGAGACGCGGTTGACGGAAGAGCCGCGCGTGGCGTCTTTGGCGATCGAGGGCGCGACGCTGCTGGTGGTGGATGACGTGCTGTACACCGGGCACTCGGCGTTGAAGGTCGTCGAGTACCTGGTGCGCGCGCGGCCGGCGGCGCTGTTCCTCGCGGTGCTGGCGGATCGCCACGCGACGGTGTTGCCGGTGCGCGCCGACGTGGTGGGGCTGCGGCTCGAGGTGGCGCCCGGAGACGTCGTGGAGTGTCACGTGCCGCCGTACGAGCCGGACTTCCGCGTCGAGTTGCTCAGGCCGTCGAATCAGGCGGCCGCGCGCTGAAGGTCAGTTCTCGAAGCACAGCAGCCGGCGGCTCGTCGCGCATTGCTCGAACGTCTCGCTGCCCTCGTAGCCGCTGATGGACGACCAGCCCTGGCACGTGTCGCCGGGGACGTTGGGCAACACGTAGCCCGTGGAGAGGTACCGCCAGCCGTTCCGCACTCCGGTCCAGTAGTCGCGATCGAAGAGCGGCACCTCGGCGCCGTGCTCGTTGAGGAAGGGTCTGCGCACCGGCGTGGTGGTGACGTTCGTCTTGTTGTTGAAGGTGAGCAGCAGCTGGCCATCGCTGGTCTCCTGGTGCCAGGACGCGTCGTCGGGCATGCGCGACACGGCGGTGGCCACGCCGTCCGAGAGGAAGTCTTCACCAACCTGTGGCACCTGCTCACCGAGTCGGGCGCGCGCGACGTGAGCTACCTGGGTGACGCGGGCGTGAAGCTGTACGTCGCGACGGGGAACACGCTCACCGAGCTCCCCGGCACGCGCACCGCAGACCGCTACACCGTGCCCAACGTGCCCGCTGGCCCATGGATCATCCGCTACGACCGGTACTTCTTCGTCGGGAACACCGACACGTTCAACGCGGGGGGCAACGACGTCGGCCGCGAAGACGCGCGGCGCCTCGACGCGGGCACGGCGAACCTCACGCTGGCGGTCGCGGGGCTGCCGGTGTGGAACGACGGTGACGATGTCTACGGCTACACCTCGAACGCGCTGACGTCAGGGCCGATGGCGGGGACGGTACCGACGAGCTTCAGCTTCGACTACGGCTCGGCGTCGGGCGGCTCCACGGAACCCGCGGTGTCGGCGGCGAAGGGCGACTCGCTGTACGCGGCGTACATGAAGAACACCTTCATCGCCGAGGACGAGCAGCCCGGCGCGATGGAAGACGGTGGTGCGTTCTACCTGCCCTTCACGTGCGGGGTCGCGACGTCGGGGGGGCGCGTGACGACGCTCGAGGTGGGGCCCGGGCCGAACGCCGCGGCGCTCACCTTCACGGCGCCGGCCGCGACGCCGACTGCGCTGAAGTACGCCCGCACCCAGTTCGTCGCGCGCGAGGCGGAAGTGCACCCCCAGGCGATCGAGTTCTACGAGGAGTTCATCGTGATCGCCGAGCCGCTGGCGGACACGACCAGCGCAGACCTCGTGTTCTGCAGCCAGTACCCGGACACCTCGTACGCGCTGACGGACATCGACGCGCAGGTGAACGTGGCGAGCCCCTTCCCCGCGTCGTGGGCGCGCGCGGCCTACGCGGGCGTCACGTACCGCACGGGGCATACGTTCGCGGACGCGGGCACGTGGTTCACGCGAGGGTACGTGCGCACGCGCGCGGAGGTGGGGACGTTGGTGGCTCCGGGCGTGCACTCGCCGACCAACCTGTCGGTGCAGAGCATCGGGGCGACGGACATCACCACCGCGTCGTCGGCCAGCCCGGTGCTGGTGAGCTGGGCGCGGAACCTCCAGCCGCCGGCAGCGACCGACTTCCTGGTCGAGCTGGTGCGCATGACGAAGGTGGGCACGACGACGGTGCGCACGACGGTGGTGTCGGCGCTCACGCGCAGCACGAGCTTCACCTTCCCGGTGGGCTTCCTGACGCCGGGCTCCGTGTACTTCGTGCGCGTCACCGCCCGGCAGACCACGGCCCCGGAGAGCGCGCCGTACTCTGTGCCCACCAACTCCGAGGCGGCGGCGCTCAGCAACGCGTTCATCGCGGGGCCGTGAGCGCGAGCCTCAGTGGAGGCCCTCGACCCCGGGGAACCACGCGCGGCTCGCCGGCACCCGCACCAGCCAGCGCTTCTTGAGGCGGGGGTGCCAGCGATGCCGGAACTCGTGGCACCAGGCGCCGTCTCGCTCGACCGAGCCCATGTACTGCCAGCGTTCGCCGCTGATCGGATCGGTGGCCTCGAAGTCGGCGTCACCGGTGAGCGTGGCCATGGCCTTCCACGCGGCGATCCACTCATCCGAGCCGACCTCGACGAACTTGAGTCGGGGTGCGGCGACGCGGCGGGGAGTCTTCTGCTTCGTCTCGAGCTGTTGCATGTGCGCTCCTGTGATGTGGAGCGCGCACCCTACAGAGCACCACTGACATGTCCTCGGGACGGGGGCTGATCAGCGGCGGCGTTCGGGCGAGAGCACGTAGGGCACGCTGATGGAGACGTCTTCATCGAGGCCGGTGAAGCGCACCTGCTGCATGGTGGAGGTCACGCAGCGGGTGAAGGCGGGGCGCTGCAAGTCATCGATCACGCGGACGTCGCCGAGGTGATTGGGCGGGGTGAGGTCGAGCTCCACCACGACGGTGCCGGTGAGCGTCGGGGCTTGCTTCAGTTCGCGCTCGAAGCAGTCGCGGACCGCGGCGCGCTTGGCGGAGGCGATGGCGCGGGCGATCGACTCGCCGTTGCCGTCGAGGGTGAGCAGGTCGGGGGACTCGACGGGTTCAGGGGCGGGCGCGGGCGGAGGGACCAGTTCTTCCTTCGGTTCGGTGACTTCCGGAATCGGGGTGGGCGCTGACACGACGCCCCGCTCGGCGACGACCGGCGCCGGCGTCGGCGCTGACACGACGACGCGCGCCGGGGCTACGGACGGAGAAGCCACCTCTCTGCGAGGTGCGACGCGCGACTTCTTTGGCGGGCGCGGAGGAGCGGATGAAGAACGAGAAGGCAGCGGCTCCGGTGTGGGCGCAGTGGCCACCGGCGACGACTCGCGCGGTCCTTCCGGCAGCATCGCGAGCAGCGCCACTGCGCACCCGAGCAGCGACAGGATGGCGAGCGCCCGGCGCCCCCGATGGAGGCCGAGCGACGCCTCGATCTCGCGTTCTGGGCTCACGAGACCTCTGTTGCCACTCGACGCTCAGGCGATCATCGCGCCGCGACTTGCCACGAATACGCGCAACTCCGAGGAAACTGGGACTTCTGCGTATTTGAGGAAGGCACTCGCATCCAGCGGGACCGAAGCCCGAGTGTCATGAGCCACCAGACGTCACGCGCCGAGGTGCTCGGTCGGACGAGCGTGGCGTGCGCGCACCCTTCGACCCGTCTCCCCTGAGGCTGTTCCGGTGCGCAGGAGCCACCGCTGCGTACGAACGACAGCTCTTCATGAGCGAGTGAGCCTCGGGGGGCCGCCTCCGTGCTCGAATCACGCAGCTGCGCGGCGCGCGACCTCCTGATGCTCAATGGGCGCGGGCTTCGTCCCGGTAGACCCTGGGCGCGCTGTCGGCGAGTGCCTTCCTCAAATACGCAGAAGTCCCAGTTTCCTCGGAGTTGTGCGTATTCGTGGCAAGTCGCGTTCTGCGTTCGCACCACCTCGTGCTCTGGTGACCCCGTGCGAAAGAACCTCCTGCGCGGCGCCGCGTACCTCGCACTGCTGTGGATCGGCCTCGGCATCACGATGCAGCACTTCGCGCGCAACCGCCTCGAGGAACAGCAGCAGAGCCTCGCCACGCGCTACGCCGCCGTCGAGTCGCGCATCAAGGCCGACCTCAAAGCCCTCGCACACGACCCACTCTTCGACCGCCGAGAAGGTCCGAACGTCGTGCCGCTGCTCGAGCAGCACGTTCGCCACTTCGACAGAGAGTGGACCGGACCGCGCCCCGCCCCCACCGCGCTGCTCGACGACCTGCGGAGCTGGGGCCCAGCGTGGCTCGACCATGCCGACGACCCGCGCCTCGCAGCGCTCGACCTCTCGTGGATGTCGGAGCTGAAGAACGCCGGTACCTGGGACTCGGACCGCGCGCTCGACTCGAGCGACCTGACCGCGTTGATCAAGCTGCGGCTCCTGCAGGGTCTGCAACGAGGCGAGGCGCGCGCGGCCTCTCTCGAGGTGCACGAGCTCGCGCGGCTCATGGCGTCATCCGAGAACGCTCTGGTCTTCAGCAGCTTGAGACACCTCTTCACGAGCGACGCGTCGGCCCTGGCCGAGGCGAACCGACGAGGGCAGTCGACCGAAGGGTGGGTGGTGAACGAACACCTCGAGCGCTACTTCCGCGCGGTCTTCGCAGCGAGCGCCACCCGAAGTCTGCTGGCGACCCCGCCGATGTCGCAGGAAACGCTCGGGCCCCTCCAGTGCGCCGTCTTGAGCAGCGCCGTCGAGGATGCGCACGCGCTGTCGCTCCTGCTCCAACGAGGCCTGCGCCAACGGTACGCCGACCTGGCCGCCGAGGTCCGCGACAGCCCGTGCCGGCTGACGAGAGCGCGCGCCTTGCTCGAGCACCCCGAGCAGTTCGACCGCATGCCTGTCTCGACGTCGTCGATGTGCGGCATCTGGATCACGCCGCCGTGTGTGCCAGAGGTACCGGTCGGATGGCTCCCGTTCGTGCGCTTCCCCATCGGCGTGATGGCGCTGACCCACGTTCGCTCCAACGAACTGCTGTTCTACGAGAAGATGGCGCCCTGACGCCCGCCGTCGGGAAATCGAAGCGCGCCTCCGAAGTGATGAAAATCGAAGGCTCGCACACTCACTGTCTTTGTGAGCCGACTCCTCCCACCGATGCCCGGGCAACCCCTCGACATTCGAGCGCTGTACGACGCGCATGCACATCAAGTGTGGCGCATGGTGGCGCGACTCGGCGTGCCTGAAGGGGCCGTCGAAGACGTGGTTCAAGACGTGTTCCTCACCGCGCACCGACGCCTGCCGGAGTTCGCCGGCCGCTCGAGTCCGCTGACCTGGCTGTTCGGCATCGCGATGAAGCTGGCCGCCAACGGCCGACGCCGGCGCACCGCAGACGCGCCAGTCCCTCCCTCGCTCATCGACACCACGCGCGCGCCCGACGAGCAGCTCGACCGACGCCGCGCGATGAAGTCGCTCGATCGCGCGCTGGCGCACCTGCCCGACGAGCAACGCGACGCGGTGGTGCTGATGGATCTCGAGCAACTCACCGCGGCGCAGGTGGCCGAGGCGCTCGAGGTCAACGTGAACACGGTCTACTCGCGGCTGCGGTTGGGCCGCCTTGCGCTCGCGCGCGCCCTCAACCCGGAGGTGAACTCATGAACTCGAACGAAGCCGGAGAGCTCCCCACGGAGGTCGCGGCGTTCCTCGCGGAGCACGCACAGACGGGCGCACCCACCCGAGACGAACTGTCCGCGCTGGCGCTGCGACTGGACCAGGCCCTCACCGCGCAGACAGTGGTGGCGATGCCGCGCCGCGCGTGGCTGCCCCCCGAAGTGTGGGCGGTGGCCGCGGTGGTGGTGCTGGGGGTGGTGATTCAGGGCGTCTTCCTCGCGCTGCGCCCCGACGACGCGCCCCAGCCTGAGGGAGTCCGGGCGCTGTACCGCACGGGGCAACTGGCGGAGGCGCAGCACCTCGCGTCCAGCTCCTGCACCGACGAGGCCTGTCGCGCGCTGTCGACCCAGTTGTTGCGCGCGCTCGAGCTCTCACGGCGGCTCCCGACGCTGACCGACGCCGAGCTCGACGAGCTCCAGGCGCTCGACGCGTCGTTGTCTGGTGGCGCCACGACGGAACTCACCACCGCCATCCGCGAGCGCCGCGCCACGCAACGCAGCCCCGACCCCACTCCCGTCACCGCGCCGGAGCCGACGCCCTCCGAGGAGAACGCGTCGGCCGCGCTCTCGCTGAAGCACGCGCGCGCGCAGTGGGAACGTCGCGAGTACGCCGAGGCCGTCACCGCCGTCGAGGCGCTGGCTCAGGGGTCGGGCGCCCTCGCCCAGGAAGCCCGCACCACCCTGAGCGCCTGGCGCGCGGACCTCGCACATCAGGCGGCCGAGCTCTACCAGCGCGGCACCCAGGCGATGGCGTCGAACCCCGACGAAGCGGTGCGCCTCTTCGATGAAGTCACCTACCTCACCGAGCCCGACGCCGACGTGCACCAACAGGCGCTGGCCCGCCTCGCGCAGCTCAGGCCCGACGCGGCGACGGGGGCCGAGACGCTGGCGAGCGAGGTGGTGGTGGTGCGAGTGGGCGGCGAAGTGCAGCGGGTCGTCGACGGGCTCGAGCGCCTCGCCATCGGAGATTCACGCATCGCGCAGGTCGAGCTCGCGTCAACCACTGCGCTGCGGATCATCGGCGTTGCGCCCGGGAAGACCACGCTGCTGGTGTGGGCGCATGGAGCGCGGACCTCGACGACGGTCGAAGTCACGCCCTGAGCAACACACTCCCTCACTCGAAGACGCTGATCTCCGCCGCGCGCGTGACGCTCGCCGGAAACCGCAACGTCACCTTGCTCGAAGGCGCGCCGCCGTCGATGGGCAGCACCGAATAGAACGAGCCCGCCGTCGGGAAATCGAAGCCACCATCGGGCAGCTGCACCACCTCCGGCACCTGCTGCCGCGCCGACACGGGCAGCACGAAGAAGCCGTTGAAGCCCGCGCCGCCGTCCACCTGCGTGAAGGTCACCTGCAGGCCCGGCAGCCCGGTCTCCACGCCGCGCAGCACGAGCGCCGACACCGGCTTGTCTTCTCCCCAGTCGATGGTGAGCGCCTCGCGGAAGTCGACCTCCACCACCGTGAGCTCGCCATCGGTGAGCGGGCACGGCGTGGTGACCGACGAGCACGCAGCGCCGCGGCTCACCGGCGTCTTCGTCCCCTGCAACACGAGCGGCTCGCCGGCGATCAGCGTGGTCGAGACCACCGAGTCTCCGAACGACAACACGCCACTCATGCGCGGCTCGTTGATCAACGCGGTCGCCTTCACCGAGCTCGCGAAGTCTTCGAGCGCGTAAACATCGAGCGGCATCGGCACCCGCTCCGCCGCGCCACCATCGAGGGGGATCAGCTGATCATCCACCTGCCACACCAACCCGCCGTCCGCGGTGAAGAGCTGCCCACGGAGATCGAGCGTCGTCACCTGCTCCGACGGATCCATCGCCGCCACCGGGTACGGCAGCGGAGGGTCGAGCACCAACACGTCCGCCTCCACGCGGGGGTGCGCCCGCCAGTCACGCAGCGGCGCCACCTCGGTCTCACCGCTCAAGGTGAACGCGCTCCACGCCTGGCTACCCGACGCGAAGGTCGCCTCCACGCGGAAGCACGAGCTGCTGAAGTTGGTGAGGCTCTGCGCCTGCGCCCGGAACACGTCGAACGAATACCGGCCGTCGGCCGCGGCGACCGTCTCCTTGAAGGGCTTCGCGTCGTTGCCCGTGCACGGCCCGAAGTTGCTCGGCGTGGTGCTGCGCAGCAGTCGCACCACCTGGCCTTCCACTGGAGCCACCGACTCCACGGTGCCCTTGAGCGGGAAGATGTCGTCGGGGTTGAAGCAGCCGCCGAGCACCACCAGCGACACGAGAGCGAGCGCGCGCATCAGTACACCACCTTCACGCCGAGCGTCGGGAGCACGATGGGCGCACCCTGCTGTTCCTTCACCGGGTTCATGTTCTCGTCGTACGAGTACGTGAAGCCGTACACCTCCGGCCGCACGAGGATGTTGAAGACGTCGAGGTAGATGTCGACGGTGAACGAGTTGAACGAGATGGTCTTCGACGCGCGGAAGTCGAGGCGTCCGAAGGCCGGCAGGCGATCGACCTCGTTGAGCGGCATCAGGCTCCACAGGCGGCGCCCGGTGAGCGGATCATCGACCACGCGCGAGGTGCGGGAGCTGAACTCGCCCGACTCCGGCCGCCCGGTGTTGAGGTGGAACGACGCGCTCACCTTGAAGCCCTTGGGCAACTGGTAGCCGAGCACCAGGTTGAGCGAGTGCGCTTGATCGAACGCGAACGGCACCATCGCGGTGGCGTCGGTCACCTCCGATTGATCGGCGTTGTAGATCGCGAACCGCCGCATGCGCTCGCTGCGCATCAACGTGTACGAGAGCCACCCGAACAACCGCCCCTGCTGCGGCAGGCGGAGCATCACCTCGAGCCCGTACGCGCGGCCCCAGCGGTTGCCGGAGTAGCGGTCGTCGAGCGACGAGATGCCGGTGACGAACTCCGAGAGGCTGCGTTCGCGCGCCTGGAAGATGTGGTTGTAGAAGACGTCGCCCGACAGCTCGAGGTCTGCCCAGGGCAACTTGCCCACCGCGCCGACGCTGAACTGACCGACCTCCTGGAGCCCGCTGCGCAGCGCCGCCGCGTCAGTCACCGGCAACGACAGCAACAACATCGGCGCCTGGTGCGCGAGACCCGCCGACCCGCGGAAGGTCACCGCCTCGAACGCCTTGAAGCGCGCCTCGAGCCGCGGATCCACCGAGGGCAGCGTGAAGTCGGGCGGAAGGTGCCAGGTGTCGACGCGCACGCCGGCCACCACCGTCCACTGCTTCGAGAAGAACGCGGCCTCGACGAAGGTGCCGGTGAAGACGCCCATCACGCGCGGCTGGCGCAGCAGCTCGCCGCCTGCACCGATGCCCACCGTGCTCTCGACGTCGCTGACCTGCCGCTCGAAGTCGAAGCCCGCCTTGAGCTGGAAGTGCTCGCCGAGCTCCACGCGGTACGTCGCGCGCCCGGTCCAGATGAAGCGGTTGAGCAGGAACGAGCCGACGCGCTCGCCCTTCTGCTCGCCGTAGAGCCCCATCGTCTCCCAGCCGACCCAGCTCCCGACCTCCAGCGTGCCGGGGCCGACGGGCACGGTGCCGCGCAGGTCGATGCGGTGAAAGCGCGAGGTGGTGAACACCGACGGGCTGTCGGCCTTCTGGCGCACGCCGACGAGGTCGCTCGAGCCGAACGCCAGGAGCCGCAGCGTGGCCTTGCCCGCCTTCTGCTCGACGCGCGCCTGGTAGTCGTACGACTCGAAGACCGGCGTCACGTCGGGGCCGAACGCGCCGGCCGACGAGAGCAGCCCCAGCAGCCACGCGGTGTAGTTGACGTGCCCGCCGAGGGTGACGTTGGTGCCGGTCTGCTCGATGGGCACCTCGACGAAGGCGCTGGTCTGCAGGAGATCGGGCGAGACGGTGAAGTGCACGCGATCGTCACGCGCCTTCGCCACCTGCGCGCTGATCACCCCGCCCGAGATGCGGCCGTACCGCGTCGGCGCGTTGGCCGCGTAGAAGTCGATGCTCTCGATGAAGTCGGGGTGCACCACCGAGCTGCCGGCGAGCAGGTGGTAGAGCTGGGGCACGCGCACGCCGTCGAGGAAGAAGCCGGTCGCCGCGGGCAACGAGCCGCGCACCACCGGGTAGCTCAGCCCCGAGGCGGGCGTGACGACGCCGGGCAGCAACATCACCACGCGCAGCGGCTCGCCGTTGGTGCCGGCGACCTCACGGAGCTCCGCGCCCGAGAGCGTGATGCGCGAGAGCTCGGCGCGATCGACCTGGCCGCGCACCACCGTCTCGTAGGGGCGCGAGTAGGTGCGATCGAGCCGGTAGAGCACCTCGACGCGCTGGCCGGCGGTGAGGTTCTCCTTGAAGACGCGCTTCACGTGGCCCGACGCGGTGACCTGTACGCGCTGCGGGCCGGGTGGCACCTCGAGCTCGAAGCGGCCGTCGGCGTCGGTCTCGACGGTGGTGACGCCTCCGTCTTCGAGGGAGACCTGCGCCAGCGCGATGGTCTCGCGCGTGCCGCGGGTGAGGACCTTGCCGACGATGAGGCCGGTGCTGCGAGGCACGCCCGCGTCGGTGAAGACAAGCACGGGAGGCTCGAAGCGGTAGCGGTAGGCGAGCACCACGGTGACGGGCTGGCCGTTCTGCGTCGCGGGCTCGAAGACGAGGCCACGCGCAGCGAAGAGCGCCGAGGCGGTCAGCGCGTCCGACGGGGAAGACTGCACCTGCACGTCGGTCACCGCGCCGGAGGTGTCGATGGTGAGCAGCAGCTCGACGTCACCGCCCGCCACGCCCGCGTCTTCCGGCCAGGCGGCTGGCGACGGCTGCACGAGCTGCGGCGCGAAGATGACGCCGGCGTCGACCTCGGCCCCCGCGTCCTGCGCGAAGGCGAAGGTGCTGATCAGTAAGGCCAACGCCATGCACGCCCGGGAGCTCATCGGGGCGCGGTCTACCACCAACCTCTCCTTGCGAAGCGGGGAGAGGTCGGACGAAGTCCGGGTGAGGGGCGCACTCGAGCACTGCCCCCGCAACTTTCCACCGAGGCCCGGGTTGAAGTCGGCCATGTGTTCTCTCGATCTTCGGCTCTCGTGGCTGGTGCTGTGCGCAGGCCTTCTGGCGTGTGGATCGCCCGCCCCCACTGGAGACGCGGGCCTCGAGCCAGCCGACGCGGGAGCTGATGCGGGAATGGACGCCGGAGTCGACGCGGGGCTCACGTTGAAGTCAGGACTGAACGCCGGCCTGACGCTGGGAACCCGAACGTTCGACGTCTACCTGCCGTCGACGCCGCCCACGCGCGCGGTGGTGTTGCTGCATGGCGGCGGGGGCAACAAGGAGCTGCTCGAAGAGAACCTCGACCTGCCGACCGCCCCACAGTCGCGCCTCGACGCGCTGGGTGTGGCGTGGGTCTTCCCTCAGGGGCTCGCGGTCGGCGGCAACGCGTACACCTGGAACAACCACGTGATGACGTCGGGCGTCGACGACGTGGCGTTCCTCACCGAGTTGGCGGCGTGGGCGCGACAGACGCTCGGGGTGACGAGCCTCACGGTGGGCGGGCACTCGAACGGCGGCATGATGACGCACCGCCTGTGGTGCGAAGCGCCGGGGGTGTTCGACCGCTACGTGGCGATCGCGGGGCCGGCGTCGAAGTACTTCCGCCCGGTGGGAGGCGCGGCGTGCCTCGGCGGCAAGCCCTTCATGGCCATCGTCGGTGATGGAGATCTCGTGCTGCAGACGCCCGGTCACCTCGACGCGCCGACGTGGACCATCGCGAACTTCCTGGTCGCGGGGAGTGCGCCCGGCTCGTTCGTCGACCCCGACGTGCTGAACGAAGTGCTCGCGCACGCCACGCGCCGCATGGGCTCGTTGTGCCCGACCGAGGCGCTGGCCGCCCCGGTGGAGTCCTCGCGGAAGACCTCGTGGACCAACTGCGGCGGGGACGTGGTGACGTGGCTGATCAAGGCGCAGGCCACGCCGATTGGGCTCGGCAACCACCCCATCGACAAGCTCGAGAGTGACGGTGACTTCGTGATGGCCGACGTGCTGGCTGAGTGGGCGAAGCGGTGAGCGGGCGAGGTTGACGCGATTGAGGCGAGCGCCTTATCTTTTGAGGCATCTGCCTTACTGGAGGTCGCCATGCAGCCAGGTGTCTCGGAGTTCAGCAGCCCCGTCGCGCGCGCCGAAGACGGCCTGTACCTGCCCGAAGGCGCGTCGATTCCCCGCCGGTTCCTGGTGGCGGTGAAGTCACTGCGCGTGCTCGAGAAGCGCCCCGACGACCCGGTGGCCGCCGCGCTGCTCAACGCCGCGCTCGACGGCGACGTCTACCGCCGCCACGCCGATCGCCTCTCGAAGACCGACTTCGGCCGCGCGCTGCTCGCCGAGCGCCCCACGCTGCAGAAGGGCAACGTCGACCTCGCCGCGCTCAGTCAGTACCCCGCGGGCACCGTCGGCCGCGCCTTCGCCGAGTACTTCGCGCAGAACAAGATCGAGCCGTTCTCCACGCCCTACGAGATCCGCAACGAGGTCGACTACCTCATCAAGTGGTACCGCGAGACGCACGACCTCCACCACATCCTCACCGGCTACGCGACCGACGCCGTCGGCGAGATGGAAGTGCAGGCCTTCGCGCTGGGCAACATGGGCTTCCGCGTCAGCGTGATGATCCTCTCCTTCGCCGCGCTGCTCCGCCCGCACAACCTCCCCCCGATGTGGAAGTACTGGGACCGGCTCAAGGTCGCCTACCGCCGCGGCCAGGCGTCGGAGAACCTCTTTAACGTGCGCTACGAGACGTACTTCGAGCAGCCGGTCACGGCGCTGCAGCAGGCGCTGCGCATTCCTCCGCTGGCCCCGTCGTGAAGACCGCACGCCGCGCCAAGCGGCCTCCGACGCGCCGCCGCCGCCTCACCGCCGCCCCGCAACCCAGCGCCGCCGGAGAGACCACCCGCGCCCGCCTCATCGCCGCCGCCGAGCGCCTGTTCGCCGAGCAGGGCGTCGGCGTCTCCACGCGGGAGATCGGCAAGGCCGCCGGCCAGAGCAACAAGTCCGTCGTCGCCTACCACTTCGGGACGCGCACCGACCTCGTGCTCGCCGTGCTGCGCCACCACGCGCCCGACCTCGAGCAGCGCCGAGAGGTGCTGATGGCCGCGCTGTCGAACGGCGGCTCGCTCGGCGACTGGCTCACCTGCATCGTGCGGCCCATCACCGGCCACCTCGAGGCGCTCGGCCGGCCGAGCTGGTACGCGCGCTTTCTCGCCTGCACCACCACCGACCCGGCGCTGCGCAGCGTGGTGTTCCAGGAAGCGCTCAGCTCCGCCCCGATGCGCCTGATGCTGGAAGAGGTGACCCGCCGGCTGCCCGCGCTGCCGCCCGACGTGCTCGAGGCGCGCGGCTTCATGTCCCAGCACCTCATCGTCAACACCTGCGCGGACTACGAGCGGGCGCTCCACGCGCGCGCGCCGACGCCGTTCAAGTCGTGGCAGCACGTGTGCGCGATGACCGTCGATGCGTTGCTCGGCCTGTGGGAAGCGCCCGTGCGCGCGGAGTGACCGCCACGCTCACTCGAGGTCGAACACGTCGAACCGCGCGTCGGTGCCCACGTACACGCGCGTGCCGGCCAGCGTCAGCCCCGCGTGCTGCGTGCAGCTCAGCGACGCCACCGTGCGCGCCGTCGGCGCCTGCCCCATCAGGAACGGCTCGTCGGGCGTGCTCACGTCGAAGGCGAGCAGCACGTCTTCACCGCCACGCTGGCCGATCATCACCGCGGTGGTACCCGCCACGTCGAGCGCGATGGGCCGCAGCACCGAGATGAGCGGGTTGACCAGCAGATCGCCCCACCCCACCTTCGTGGCCACGTTGCCGTCGTACGCCGCGCTGGCGTTGAAGGTGTAGAGCCCGTTGCCGCTGACGCCGTTGAGGTCCTGCGCGGCGAGGTACAGCGTGCCGTTGCTCAGCTTGCCGTCGAAGGTCTGCAGAATGCTCCCCGCCGGCGGCACCAACCGCCCCACCACCTGGTTGGCGCCCATGGTGGTGCCCGGCGCGTCGTCGAGCATCGGGTTCACGTCGATCACCCACGCCGTCGGCTCGCCGGTGGTGAAGGGGCCGGTGGCGCGCGAGACGACCGCGAGGCCGTTGGTCACCCGCACCCGCAGCGTCACGTTGGCCTGCGCGCTGCCGGTGGTGTCGAACTGGAACTCGCCCAGCTTGTCGGCGGCGGTCAGGGTGCGCGCCGCGTTGGTCGCCTGCGAGCGGAGCGCGCTCAACCGGTACACCTCGAGCCACAACGAGGTGGGCACCGTGTTGCGCACCGCCGCCACCACCGCGTAGTTGCCGGCGCGATCGATGCTCGTCGGCCGCTCGGCGACGGGCGGGCTGAACAGCGCGCTGGAGGCGGTGACGGTGCCCGGCGTGGACGCACGATTGAACGAGTCGTCGAGCCGCGTGATGCGGAAGTCGGCGGTGCGCACGGAGATCAACGTGTCGTCGACCACGATGCCGTCGAACGAGCACGCCTCGGTGGCGCTCGCCGGCGTCAGGCGGCGCGTCGGTTGCGGGCCGCCCATGAAGTCGAACACCTGCCCCGACGCGCCCACCACGAAGCCCGGCCCCACGCGCGGCGTGCCCATCGCGTACTGGCCCGAGAAGCGCTGGCGCAGCGAGGTGGGGCTCGACAGCTCCCAGGTGTGCAGCACCGACGACTGGCCGCCCGACGAGTCGGATCCGGTGAAGGCGTAGTTGCCCACGATGGCCACGCCCGAGCCCGCCCCCGGCAACGTGCCGCGCACGTCCGAGGTGAGCCGCGGCGCGCTGGGCACGCTCAGGTCCCCCGCTCCGAAGTGCGACGGCGACGAGTTGCTGCCGAAGAAGTACTGCTCACCGAGCAGCTGCCCCTGGCCCACCGCCGAGAAGGTGGTGCGGCTCACCTCCGGGAAGTACGTGCCCGACTTCGCCCACAGCGAGGGCAGCGAGGCCACCGTCGCCAGGCCGTTGTTGGTGACGACGCACAGGTCTCCGCTGACCACCGGCTGGAAGCGCTGCGGCCCCGCCGTCACCCCGAAGAAGAAGCGGTCGCTCGCCGAGAGGTTGGTCGCCGCGCTCGCGTCGAGCGCGTTGGTGAGGTCGTAGGCCGAGGTGAGGCTCGAGCCGAGGGTGCTCGTCAGCCGGTCTCGCGACCACAACACCTGAAACGGCATCGACGCCGACGTCGACACGGTCGCCTTGAGCGCGGAGGGCATGGTCGGCGCGCCCGCCACGTTGTCGTAGAGCGCCGAGACGTCGAAGTGCTGCACCACGTCGAGGCCCGCCTGCAGGCCGACGGCGAACAGGTTGTTGCCGCGCACCTCGAGGCCGGTGAGGTTCGCGCTCGTCACCAGGTCCGACACCAGCACCGGGCTCCCGGTGGCGATCGACCAGATGCGCACGTGCGTGCCCGAGGCAGTGAACAACCACGGGTACTCGAGGCGCATCGTCGCCGCGTAGGGCAACACGTTGCCGTCGTTGACCACCAACGGTTGTCGCGCGGTCGGCACCCCGGCCGCCCCGAAGGCGTTGCGCGAGACCGCCGGGCTGAGCGCGGTGGTCCACGAACCGAGCACCAGGTGCCCCTGCGACGACGCGCCCGCGGCCCACACCACGTCGCCGCTCGTCTCCAGCGTCGGCGTGCCCACCAGCACTTGACCACCACCGTCAGGGTTGCCCGCGTCGGGGAAGAGCGGAGAGGCGCTGATCAGATCCGCCGGCACCTCGTTGGGCTCGAGCAGCACCTCCGCGAGGCCACCGTCGCTGGGCGGCGTGCCCACCAGGCCGCCCTTGTCCACCGGCACCACCGTCACGTACGTCGTCGCGCCCTGCGGCAGCCCGGACAGCGAGATGGAGGTGCCCGTCACGGTCAGCGGCGACGGCCCCTGCGACGCGTAGCCACCGAAGTAGCTGTTGTCGGGGTTGGTGCGGTCGCCGGTCGCCGCCGCGTAATAGACCTTGTAGGCCACCACGTCGCTGCTGGGAGACGCGGTCCACCCCACCGAGGCGTGCGTGGTGCCGTTCGACACCCACGCCTGCCTGAGCCCCACCGGCAGCGGGCGCCGGTAGTCGAGCGTCATCACCACCCGGCCCGGCGCGCTGACGTTGCCGGCCTTGTCGACCTCGGTGATGAGGAACTCGTTGGCGTCGCCCGCCTCGCTGCCGAAGTTGCGGCCGAACACGGGAATCGGCAGCGCGCTCTCTCCATTCTTGATGACCGCGGCCAGCGGCGTCACCGGCGCGCTCACCAGGTGGTCCCCGCCCACGTAGGCCCAGGCCTGGTGCTGCGGGTCCACCACGTTGGCGATGTGCAGCGTCACCGGCGCCATCGAGACCTGCGTGCCGGGGTCGATGGTCGCGCTGGCCGTCAGCAGCCGCGGCGTCGCGGGCGGCACGCGGTCGAGCGTCACCGCCTGCGCGCCGACCATCGAGGGGTTGCCGGCCACGTCGCGGGTGAGCGCGCACACGGTGTACGTGCCGTCGGCGCCGACCAGCGGCACGGTGTACGCGGTCTGCACGCCCTGCAGGCTCGCCGCGCCCAGCGCCGCGGTGCAGGTGGTGAGGTCGGCGCCCTGCGCGAGCTGCACGGCGTTGGCGCCCGGCGCCACCAGGCCCACCGACGTCGCTTCATTGTTGACGAAGCCCGCCACGCCACCGGTCGGCCGCACGGTGACGGTCGGCGCCGCGGGCCCCACGAGGTCCACGTCGATGCCGTCGCTGGTGTCGCTGACGTTGCCCACCGCGTCGCGGAAGCGCGCGAACACCGTCAGCGGCACGCCGTCGCTCACCGCCACGTTGCTCAACGAGCGCGTCGCACCGGTGAAGGCGGCGAAGTTGCTCGGCGCCGCGCTGATGCCCACCGCCCAGTCGGTCGCGCCGACGGCCAGCCCGCTCAGCGACACCGTCGTCAGCCCCGCGGTCACCTGCGAGAGGTTGATGAAGGCCGCGCCCGCGTTGATGGTGACCGACGCGCCGGTGGGCGGCGTGGTGTCGAGGGTGATGGAGGCCGCCGTGACGTTCGCCACGTTGCGCGCCGCGTCCCGCACGCACGCCTGGAAGGTGTGCACCCCGTCGGCGCCGAGCTGCAGCCCGGCCAGCGTCGAGAGCGGCGCCCACGAGAGCGTCGTCGAGCTGCAGGTGAGCGGGCTGCCCGTCTCCACCAGCGCCACCTCGCGCGGCGTCTCGATGCAGCCGCTGAGGCTGGCGTTCACCGCGCGCGTCGCGGTGGAGCCCGCCGGCGGCACCACCCCGTTGAGGCCCACGCCCGGCAACACCAGCGCGCAGCCGGTCGGCGCCTGCGTGTCCACCACCAGCGACGCCGCGGGAAGCGCCGCCACGTTGCCCGCCGCGTCGCGCAGACAGAGGTTCACCGTCGCGGTGCCCGACGAGACGCCGAGGTTGAAGCTGCTCAACGACGCGCTGCCCGGCGCGACGAACGAGCCCACCGGCACCGCCGCGCAGCTCGCGATGGGGCTCGTCGAGGCGAACACCCCGGTCGCGCCTTCCTGCACCAGCGCGATGCGCACCACCGGATCCGACACCACCGCGCCCGCCACGTCGGAGCTCACCGTCGCCCCGTCGGCGCTGCGCCCCACCAGCGAGAAGGTGCCGCTGGGCGGGAGTCGATCGACCGTGAAGGTCGTCACCGGGCTCGACACCACGTTGCCTGCCGCGTCCTTGAAGGTGACGCGCGCGGTGTGCAGCCCGTCGACGCCCGGCAGCGTGAAGGCCACCGTGCCGGTGACGGTGGTGCTGCTCGTCGGAGGCGTGGGCGTGAGCGGCGCGCCGTCGATCTCCACCTGCACCGCTTCGGTCGGCGAGAGCTCGCGGTCGTCGCGCACCGTCGCGGTGTACGAGCCGGCGAGCGTGTTGGTGGTGGTGGGGCTGGCCAGCGTGACGAGCACCAGCGACGGCGACAGCGGCGAGGGCGCCTGACGATCGAGCGTGATGGTGGCGCTCTGCGGCGCCGACTGGTTGCCGGCCGAGTCGATGAAGCTGAACCACACCGTCTTCAAGCCGTCGGCCGCCTGGTCGAGGAAGCCGGTCATCGCGGCGCTCACCGGCTGCGGCGTCGCCGAGGCGAGCTCACCCATCGAGTTGCCCAGGCGCACCCGCACCTGGCCTCCGCTCGGCTCGGCGGTGACCGCGACCTGCAGGGTGACGGTGGGCTGCGTGGTGTAGCCAGCCTTGGTGGCCAGCGGCCCCTGCTGCACCGAGAGCGTGCCGGCGGGCGGCAGCGTGTCGACCACCACCGTGGTGGACGTGGCGACGCTGACGTTGCCGGCGTTGTCGATGAGCTGCGCGTAGAGCGTCACCGGCCCCTGCGCCGAGCTGCCGCGCGTGAAGACGTCGTCGCGCTGGTACGCCACGCGCGCGGTGGTGACGTTGCCCGCGGTGAGCGAGAGGCCCAGGCGCATGAAGGCCACGCCCGACGTCGCGCCCGCCGCGCCGGGGTCGACGCCGTTGAGCGAGAAGGGGAGCGGGTCGGTCTGCGCGATGAAGCCCGAGCCGTCACCGACGCGCAGCGAGAGCCCGTTGGGCGCCGTGGTGTCGAGCACCACCGACGCCGAGACCACCGGCCCCACCGCGCCCGCTCCGTCCTTGAGCTGCAGGAAGATGGTCTTCTCGCCGTCGCCGCTCGAGAGCTGGAAGCCGATGGTGGTGCCGCCGTCGGCGCCGAAGGGCGCGAAGGGGAGGTTGGCGATGGAAGGGTCCGTCTCGGCCGCGCGCCACTCGGCGACGCCGGTGAGGTCGTTGAGCACCAGCTGCACGTCGCGCACGCGGGTGAAGCCCGGGGTGTTGGTGCCATCTCCATCGTCGATGCCGAACGCGCCGGCCACGCGCGTCAACCGCGGGAGCGCCGGCACCTGCGTCTGCCGATTCGCGGTGATGGCGAACACGCCCGAGTTGACGGTGCGGTAGCCGCTGCGCTCGGCGCGCAGAGAATAGGTGCCCACCGGCACGCCGGTGATGCGGAACGAGCCGCGCGAAGGGGTGGAGGTCAACGCGGCCACCGGCGCCGAGTACGCGGTGCCGTCGATGAAGACGGTGGCGTCGCGCATCGGGCTGCCGTCAGCCATCTCCACCACGCCCTCGGCGCCGCCGCGATCGAGGAAGAGCTGCACGTCGGGCAACGTCGCGTCGGCGCCGGGCTGCACCGGCACGGTGACGCTGTCGAAGGTGGGGTGGAAGTCGGCGAGCACCACGCGCAGCACGCGCGCACCACCGGGCAGGCCGCCGAGGGTGAAGGTGCCGTCAGCCGCCGTGGTGGCCGACGCCCCCGAGTCCGAGCTGATCAGCACGTTGGCCGCGGGCACCGGCGCGCCGCCTTCGACTTCCTTGAGCACCTTGCCGATGACGCGGCCGGGGTTGAGCTGCAGCACCAGCGCGTCGTCGGCCAGCGGCACCACCGCGCGCGAGCCGACCACCACGTCGGCCTTCTGCGCGGTGACGAAGTACGGGTGCGAGACGCGCAGGGTGAACGTGCCCGGCGGCACCTGCAGCGCGAAGAGCCCCGAGGCGCCCACCGCGGTGGTGGCCAGCAGCTTCATGTCGGGCTGGAGCAGCGCCTCGACCGTCGCGCCCTGCACCTCTCCCGGCCCCGAGGCGACGTGCACCGTGCCCGTCACCGTGCCCGCGCGCTCGTCGATGGTCTCGGCGAAGAGCGACAGCGTGCCCAGGTCGCGCGTCTGCCCCGCGGCGACGGTGAAGCTGCGGGTCAACGGAATGAAGCCGTCGCGACGGCCCGCGAGGTCCCACAGGCCGGGGGCGAGCCCGTCGAGCCGGAACGCGCCGTCGGCGCCGGTGGTGACTTCCCGCGGCGCGCCCGACTCGGGCGTCAGCGTCAGCGCCAGGCCCGCCACCGGCGCGTCGTCTCGCGTCGCCACCACGCCCTGCACCGAGCCCACCTGCGGGGGCGCCACGGTGAGGTCGAGACAACCGGCCATGACGAACAGCAACGCAGCGGCGCCAGGAACCAACCGGGAGCGGGTGAGCATCGGTTCACTCTACGGCCCGAGACCTTGATCAGAAAGCAACGTCCCGTATCGTCGCGCGATGCGATGGGCGGGCGTCCTGGGGGTGGTCGTGGCGGTCATGGGCTGCGAACCCCTCGTGGGGTCATTCTCCCCGGAAGGCGTGGGGGCGATGGTTCACAGCTGCGTGCAACTCGAGCGTCGGGAGATCGACTTCGGCGAGGTCCGCACCGGGCGGTCCGGGACGCTCGTCCTGACGTTGATCAACTCGGGCGAGCGCGAGCGCACCTTCACGCTCCTTCGGCCAGACCCGCCCTTCGCCATCGACGGGCCGCTCGTGTTCCGGGTCCCGCCTCATCGTTCGGCGCAGGCGATGCTCCGCTTCGAGCCGACCGACGGGCTGGTGCACCTCGGCCAGCTGCGGCTCCAGGGCGAGGGCGACTGTGACGATCAAGTCATCGCGCTGCACGGCCGCGGCTCGGGCAGCCTGTCGATCGCCGCGACGCTCGACTTCGGCGCCGTGCCGCTCCGCGAGACCAGCCTGCGGCGGGTGCCGCTGATCAACTCACGCCGCGAGCCGACCCTGGTGACCTATGTGCTCGAGAGCCCGGTCTTCGCGTTGCGCAGCGCGCCCTCCGAAGTGCCCGCGATTTCCAGCACCGAGCTGGAGCTGAGCGTCACCCCGCCGCAACCGGGGCCGATGAGCGGCGTGCTCCGGGTCTTCGCCAACGGAGAGGTGCACGAGCTCACCCTCGCAGCCTCGGGGGGCGTGCCCCGGGCGACCATCACCTCCTTCATCGGCGTCGGCCTCGTGCCGATCACCTCGGACACCGTCGTTTCGGCGGCCATGCGCGACCTGGTGGTGAGCAACGAGGGCGATGGCCCTTTGACGTTCACCAGCGTGGACATCACGCCGGGACCCAACACCACGACCGATGAGCTTCGACTCTTCGCTCCGCCCGTGGCCGCGCACTCGACGGTCGAGTCGCCGGTGGGGTTCATGCCGCGCACCTCCGGCAGGAAGTCGTGGACGGTGACCCTGCGTACCAACGATCCGCTCCTGCCCACGCACACGCTCGAGGTCACCGCGGAAGCGCGGCGGTTGGAGCGGTGTGCAGTCGTCGTGGAGCCTCAGGTGCTCGAGCTGCGAGGGCCGAGCGACGTGACGATGGAGCGCTTCATCACCTTCACCAACGTGGGGACGAACGCCTGCCTGCTCGACCATCCGCACATGGGAGGCGGCGAGGCGTGGCTGGTGCACCCGCCCGAGCAGGTCCTGATTGCGCCGGGTGGTGCGGTTCACCTGGTGATCAACGCCATTCCCCGCCTGGCCCCGGACGACGTGTACCTGGAGTACGTCCTCGGGGGCGAGTCACGGCGCGTCTCGCTTCCCGTCATCGGTCAGCCGCAGTGAGAATTTGTTGAGACCTGCAGCGCGGTGCAGGTATCGAGCAGGCATGCTCAAGGCTTCGCTCTCAGCCGCTGCGTTGGTCTTCACCGCGGTCGCCCTCACCGGCTGTCCGCAGCCAGTCGCCACCTGCAGTCCTGCCAACTGCGTGGGGTGCTGCACGCAGAATGACGAGTGCGTGCTCGCGACGTCGGCGGTGAGCTGTGGTGGGTCGGGCAGCATGTGCATGCAGTGTCAGCCGGGGCAGCAGTGCTTGTTCGGGCTGTGCGGGCCGGGCACGTCGTCGACCGGGGGCGGCAACGGCGCGTCGACCGGCGGTGGTGGCGGCTCGTCGACCGGCGGTGGCGGTGGGTCAATGACCGGCGGTGGCGGTGGATCAATGACCGGCGGTGGCGGTGGATCAGTGACCGGCGGTGGCGGCGGATCAGTCACCGGCGGTGGCGGTGGATCAGTCACCGGCGGTGGCGGCGGCGCGACCGGTGGTGGCGGTGGTTCGACCAGCACCGACGCTGGCGTGGGGCCGATGCGCCTCTTCATCACCAGCGTCGCGCAGACGGGCTCGTTCGGCGGGCTCGCTCAGGCCGACGCGCTGTGCAACACGTCGGCGCAGGCGGCCAACAAGGGCGGTACCTGGAAGGCGTGGCTGTCGGACAGCTCGACCAACGCGCTCTCCCGCATCGCCGACGTGGGCCCCTGGGTGCAGGAGCGGCCGGACGGCGGCACCATCCTCACCTTCAACAACAAGGCGAACCTCAGCACCACGCCGCTGGCCGGCATCTCCCTCGACGAGCAGGGCCGCGTCCTCACCAACACCTACTACTGGACGGGCACCAACGGCGGCGGCACCACCGGCTCCACCTGCGGGAGCTGGACCTCCATCTCCTCGGGCGGCACCTATGGCGCCGCGGGCTCCACCAACACCGCCTGGACCGCGAGCAGCAACGGCTCCACGAGCTGCAGCTCGAACCTCTCGCTGCTCTGCTTCGAAGAGACCCACCTGCCTGCTCCCACGCCGGTGCCGGCGACGCGCAAGCGCCTGTTCATCACCAGCGTCACCCAGACGGGCTCGTTCGGCGGGCTCGCTCAGGCCGACGCGCTGTGCAACACGGCGGCGCAGGCGGGCAACAAGGGCGGCACCTGGAAGGCGTGGCTGTCGGACAGCTCGACCAACGCGCTCTCCCGCATCGCCGACGTGGGCCCCTGGGTGCAGGAGCGGCCGGACGGCGGCACTATCCTCACCTTCAACAACAAGGCGAACCTCAGCACCACGCCGCTGGCCGGCATCTCGCTCGACGAGCAGGGCCGCGTCCTCACCAACAGCTTCTACTGGACGGGCACCAACGGCGGCGGCACCACCGGCTCCACCTGCGGGAGCTGGACCTCCAGCTCCTCGGGCGGCACCTATGGCTCCGCGGGCTCCACCAGCACCAACTGGACCGCGAACAGCAACGGCAGCACGAGCTGCACTTCGAGCCTCTCGCTGCTCTGCTTCGAGCAGTGACTGACCTGGAGTGCTCACCTGGTTCGGGGGCAAAAGCTGGCGCAGCAGTCGGTGCTTGCAGAGTCGTTGTTGTCGCGGGTGAAGTCGCCGAAGCTTGAGAGTTGTACGCAACGCCTCACAGCTCGACACGGGCTCAGTACTCGCTCGTTGCGGTCGTGAGATCGCGGCCGAGCCAACTTGGAGCACAACCAGAGGGAGACCGCGTTCTCGTGGAGGTGGCGTGAGAAGCAGATGATGTGCGCAAGCATCAGCGTCCCAAGTCGAGGAAGTCGCGCCTGAAAGACCGCAGTGCTTCATGCCATCTCTGTTTGAGTGTAGTCTTTACACTCCTCAGCATTGCGTTGCAGGGGAACGAGGTTGGGACGGCGAGCAATCATCGCAGCAGGGGCGTCGAGTTGCAGTGCACCACCACTAGCAGGGAGTTCCATGGGCGCAAAGGAGGCAGGACGATGCGTTCGAGAGGGTGTTCGTCTGCGGTTCGAAGGGTCCTTTGGCTTGGCCCAGTTGCCGGATGCGCTCGAACACATCAACCGGGTGTCTCAATTCTCGACCGACCTGACGCTCGACTTTTCAGCATGTACGGCCGCATTTCCCGGCCCAATTATTGGGCTCAATTGCGAGATGGACCACTGCTGGCCTGCCGACCTGAGGGTCTCGCTGCTGCTGCCGATGGAGGAGAAACTCAAGCGTCTATTCATCAACGCGAACTGGGCCCACCACTTGGCTCCTGAGTCGTTTCCTCCCGGTCGAGGAGGGTTCCGGGGGCGCTTTCCCGCGACGCGTTTCCGTAACGCCACCGAACAGTCGGCCGTGGCCAATGCGCTAGTCGATGTTCTTCTGGCTTCGCTCGGCAGCCTTGGTCGCTCTGATTTGGCTGCGATTGAGTGGGCGATCGGTGAGATAACCGACAACGTCCTTACTCACTCGCTCAGCCGGGGAGGAGGATTTCTGCAGGCATCCACTCTCACGAACTCCACCGGCATCGAGTTTGTGGTCGGCGATTCCGGCGTCTCGATCCCGAAGACACTCGCAAGTGCCTATCCGGGACGAAGTGACGAAGAGAGCCTCGTCCTTGCCATACAAGAGGGAGTCACGCGTGACACGACGATCGGTCAGGGGAATGGCCTGTTCGGCACCTTCGAGGTCTGCCGTGTTAGCGGTGGCCACCTTCACATCAGGTCTGGTCACGGCAACCTCTATCTCGACCCGACTCGGGGTCTTCACAGAACGAGGGAGGCAGTCCCGGTCAACGGCACCTTGATCGTGGGATTGATCAACTGCGCTCGTCCCGACATCCTAAAGGAAGCACTCAGGTTCAAGGGAAGAGTCTACACACCAACCGATCGCATCGAACTCGCATACGAAGACGATGATTTGAATATCGTGCTCTTCGTCGCAAAGGAGGTTGAGTCTGTGTTCTCTCGAAGCAGCGGGCGCCTCATGAGGGAGAAGCTCGCTAATCTTGTTCGACTTTCACGAGACAGTTCTTTCGTTCGAGTCGATTTTTCCGGATTGCCCGTAGTCTCAAGCAGCTTCGCAGACGAAGTGCTGGCGAAACTCTGTGCGGAGATTGGCGAGGTGCAGTTTAGGCGCAAGGTCCGATGGGTAAACACCTCCGACACGGTCGAAGATATCATCGCTCGCGCCATTGCCCAGCGGATGGGCGTTGGCGCACCACAGAAGAGCAGCCCGCGCGCGCGTCAATAACCAAATCGACATTCAAACCACAGAAGCAGCCCCAACAACACAATCCTCCATTCAAACTGAACCACATTCCCAAATGAGACGCTCGGGCCACATGAAAAGCATTGCATCTATCGCATTTGCCACTATGTTAATTGAGACTGCGGGGTGCGGTCCATCACTAACGGACTGCGAGAGGGTCTGTGGCGGTTGCTGCAGCTACGCCAAGAGCAGCACGCCTGTCTGCGTAGCTGGCCTATCGGACGCCGAGTGCGGAACCGGAGGGACTCTGTGCGACGTTTGTGGACCGGCGCAGGTATGCAGGCAATCCGTAACAATACAGGTAGACACGGGGCCTGGACGGACCGGTGGGAACTGTGTCGCCAAGTAGGCATCATCCCGCAAAGAAGGTCGGGCTCCTCTACCCTCACGCCCCATGAACGACCGACGCCTCGACCGCCTCAAGCTCGCCGCCGGCACCGTATTGATCAGCGGCGCCGCCTTCGCACAACCCACCCCGAAGAAGTCTGACAAGCCCGAGATCCGCACCAACTCCCCGGGCCCGAACAGCCAGCGCCAGTGCTGCTCAACTCACCTCCTCACGCGGTGCCCGACGCGGGGGGGCCTGCGCCGAAGCCGCCGGTGCACGTGAACAGCCCGCCCAAGACGAAGCCGTGACCTTCACGCTGCGCCGCGCGAGCGGTGACGAGCTGATGCTCACCCGGGAGCACGACGCGCTCACGCTCCCGCGCAAGGGCGTCATTCACTGGGACGCCTTCGACCGCGCCGACTACGAGCCCTCGCACCTCGCGCGCGCCCTCGAGCTGTGGCGCCACCGCGCGTTCACCGAGTTTCACTCGCTCACGCTCTTCACCCAGCTCGCCACGCAGGTGCAGCTCCTCGGCGCGCCGCTCGACTGGTCGGGTGCCTTCGCGCGGATGATCAGCGACGAGGTGCGCCACACCGAGCTGTGCCTGCGCATGGTCCGCGCCCTCGGAGGCGAAGCCACCCTCTCCCTCGACCCGCACACCCTGCACCAGCCCGTCGACGGTTCGCTGCGCGCGCACGTGCGCAAGACCATCGTCGCCGCGTTCTGCATCGGTGAGACGTTGTCGGGCCGCATGTTCAAGCGCTGCCTCGAGGGCGCGTCGGTGCCGCTGGCCCGCGAGGTGGTGATCGCCATCCTCGTCGATGAGACGTTCCACTCCGAGCTGGGCTGGGAGCTCGCCGCGCTGCTGATGCGCCCCGACGAACACTTCGAGCTCGAGCGTGAAGCGCTGGCGAAGTCGCTCCCCGGGTTGTTCGCCGACTTCGCGCGCCAGTGCCTCGTCACCCGCGGCCCGGAGTGGACCCACGCCCAGCCCGAGTTCGAAGACGGGCCCGGCTTCGGAGGCCTCAGCGCCGCCGGCTACGCGAGCGCCTTCTTCACCGCGATGGAAGAAGACGTGGTGCCGGGCCTCGAGGCCATCGGGCTGCCCGAAGCGCGCGCGGCGTGGGCCGACTTCCTCACCACGCTGCGCTGATCCGAAAAGCTGCGCACCGAGGGGGCTGGGGCGTAAGGACCGCACATGCGCCTCCCGGTCGTCGTCGCCCTCGTCGCTTGCGCCGCCTGCAAGCCCTCCGTTCCTGCCGAGCTCACGTACCAGCTGCGCTTCGCCGCCGAGGACGTGGTCCCCGGGCTCGAGCTCCAGCGCGACGGCGTCAGCGTGGGCCGCGTCTCGGCGGCGGGCACCGTCGAGTTCAAGACCCCGTCGGCGGTGCGGCCCACGAAGCTGCAGCTCATGGCCCTCTTGCCGACGCCGTGCGGTCCGCTGAGCGCGCCGCTCGGGCTCGACGTCGCGGCGCACATGGACGACGACGCCTCGATCGCCGAACGCATGAAGAGTGAGAAGCGCCTGAACCTGAGCGCAAGGCTGCCTCCGGTGGGGCGCACGACGCTGCTCGTCGATCAGGGAGATCAGCCGCTGATGGTGGGCGAGGCCGTCATCGCCCCCGCGCCGCGCACTGCGCTGTTCCAGAAGCCGGGCTGCGCGCCGACCGCGCCCGTGAAGGTGGGCGGAGAGATCATCGGCACGTGGCGCGCGACGCAGCCGGTGACCTTCGTCTCGGTGCCCGCGACCTGTCACAAGCTGACCACGCTGAGCTTCGGTGACGCGGCGGCGGGCGGGGTCGCGCCGACCATCTTCCAGCAGCGCGTGCGCGGCTTCGACGTGGCGCCAGACTTCTTCCTCACCCCCGCACCGTCGTCCGTCGCCGCGCGCGGAGCCAAGGCGCGCTACCTGCGGGAGCTCGTGGCGACGCCCTGTCCCGCAGATCCGCCGCCGGCCGAGATCGCGCGCAAAGCCCTCGAGCAAGGTGGCTGCCTCCAGGCGGTCGTCTCGCTCAAGCGCGCGGTGGCGTGGAACGACGAAGACCTCGAGAGCACCGCGCAGCTCGTGCGCTGCCTCGCAGAGTCGTTCTCGGCGCGGGAAGCGACGGAGCTCGCCAACGCCACGGTGAAGGCGAAGCCCGAGGCGCGCGCTTCACTTCTGGAGGCCCTCGTCAAGGCGGGGCATCCGGAGGTCTCGCTCGAGCCGTAAGCGCAGGGGCCATCATGGTAGCGTGCGCGCGTGGTCTTCCGACGCGCATCGCTGATCTCCCTGTGTTGTCTCTCCGTACTTGCTGGTTCGACCTGCGGCGCGCCGGGCTCGCCCGACGCCGGCCTCACCGGTGACGGAGGCACAGTCACGACCCCCGACGCCGGCACCGGCACCTCGACCACCGACGGCGGCACCACAGCGCCGTGCGGCCGCTGTCGCCGCAGCAGGACGGCATCGCCACCTATTACGACGCCACCGGCGCGGGGGCCTGCTCGTACGACGCCTCGCCCGGCGATCTCCGGGTGGCGGCGATGAACACGCCCCAGTGGGACAACAGCGCGGTGTGCGGCATGTGCGTGCGCGTCGAGGGACCGCGAGGCCAGGTGACCGTGCGCATCGTCGACAGGTGCCCTGAGTGTCTGAGCGGCCACCTCGACCTCTCGCGCGAAGCCTTCGCGGCCATCGCGGATCCGGCCGACGGTCGCGTGTCCGTGAAGTGGCAGCCGGTCTCGTGCGACGTGCAGGGCCCCGTCATCTACCGCTTCAAGGAAGGCAGCTCGCAGTGGTGGACCGGCATTCAGGTGCGCAACACGCGCGTGCCGGTGCGCTCGCTCGAGGTCCAACAGGGGGCCGCGTGGGTGAACGTCGCGCGGCAGGACTACAACTTCTTCGTCGAGCCTTCGGGCCTGGGCGTCGGGCCGTACACCCTGCGCGTCACGGGGAGCGACGGCCAGCAGCTCATCGAGTCGGGCGTGATGCTGCGCAGCGAGGGAGACGCGCCGGGCACTGTGCAGTTCCAGTAGCTCAGACTTCTCTCACGACGCGGCGCTGATCAGCCGCAACGCCACCGCGCTCAACGGATCCACCCACCGCGGAGGCCGCGGCGCGCCCACCACCTGCGCCACCAACGTGCCCACGAAGCGCACCTGCGCCGGCCGGTAGAGCGACACCATCATCGCGCGATAGCGGCGGCCCTCGGCGGCGAGGTCGAAGGTGCCGTGCGCTCCGCCGACGAGCCACGACGCGTAGACGAGCTGCTCGTCTTGCAGCGCCGTGAGCCGTTCCCACACCACCTGCATCGCCTCGAGCCGCTGCGTGCCCTGTGCTTCCCTCAGTTGCTCGAGCAGCCGGCGGAACATCGCGTAGTGGCGCGCCTCGTCGGCCGAGAGCCGGTGACAGAGCGCCTGCAGCTCTGGGCGCCCGACCGCCGCCGCGCCGACCGCCTGGTAGTACGTCGCCGCCATCGCCTCGACGAAGCACCGCGCCACCAGCTCGCGCTGCTCGGAGCCGTAGAACGAGCCTGCGTCTTCCCGGTGGTACGGCACCTCGGCGAGGTAGCGCGTGAAGGCCGCCTCGAAGTCGAAGCCCGGGTCATGGCGCGCGAGCCAGCCGCGGAGCGCGACGCCGTGGGTGCCCTCCTCTTCTCCCCAGCGCTGGAAGGTGTGCGCCCAGCCGCGTTGGCGGAAGACCGACGCGAGGTAGCCCGCGTACTGAGGGGCGCGCGACTCGACGAGGCAGGCGGTGCGAACGAGGTGGAGCACGGAGTCCATGCACGCCACGAGACACCGCCTCGCCGGCCCTGCTGGGAGCCATGAGCCCGAGCGGTCGGGAAGCGGGACCGAGCGGTCTCGATTTCGTGTTTCCGACGCGGGCGCAGGCGTGTAGGCGGTGCCCCCATGACGATCGACGTTCGACTGGTCAGGGGAAAGAAGGAGCTCGAGGTCTTCCTGCACGTGCCGTGGACCATCGGCATGGATCAAGAGAAGAACTGGGTGCCGCCGCTGCTCGACGACTATCGCAAGCAGCTCGACCCGAAGAAGAGCGTCTTCCTCGCGCACGGCGAAGTGGAGATCTGGACCGCGTTCAAAGACGGCAAGCCGGTGGGCCGCATCAGCGCGCAGGTCGACTTCGACTACGACAAGACCTGGCCCGACGAGCCGAAGACGGCCTTCTTCGGCTTCTTCGAGTGCATCGACGACGTCGAGGTGGCGAAGGCGCTCTTCGCGAAGGCGGAAGAGTGGGCGCGCAGCAAGGGGCGCGTGCGCATTCGGGGCCCGTTCACGCTCGACTCGAAGGGTGAGATCGGCGTGCTGATCGAGGGCTTCGACAAGCCGAACATGATCGGCACCACCTACAACCGGCCGTTCATGGCGCCGCTCATCGAGAAGGCCGGCTACGCCAAGGTGAAGGACCTCTTCGGCTGGTGGTACGACGCGAACACGCCGGTCGACGAGCTCACGAAGAAGGTGGCGCAGAAGACGCGCGAGCTGCCGAACGTGAAGATCCGCCTGATGGACATCAAGGAGATCCGCCGCGAGGCGAAGATCATCCAGGACGTCTACAACGAGGCGTGGAAGTCGAACTGGAACTTCACGCCCTTCACGGACATGGAGCTCGAGGTCATCGCCAACGAGTACAAGATGTTCATCGACACCGAGCTGGCCTACGTGGCCGAGGTCGATGGGCAGGTGGCGGCGATGCTCTTCGCCATCCCCGACGTGAACGAGCTCATCCGCGACTTCAAGGGTGAGCTGATGAAGAACCCCGTCAACCTCGTGAAGCTGCTGTGGCGGCTGAAGTTCAACCGGCCGAAGAACGCGCGGTTGATCATGCTCGGCGTGAAGGACCAGTACCGCGCGTCTCGCAAGTACGGCGCGCTGGCCGCGGTGCTCTACGAAGAGATCAGCAAGCGCGGCAGCGCAGCGGGCTACGGCGCCGGCGAGCTGTCGTGGACGCTCGAAGACAACACCGGCATCAACCGCGGCATCGAGCGCATGAACGCGAAGCTCTACAAGAAGTGGCGCATGTTCGAGCGCGCGCTTTGATCATCGCAGGCGCCACGTCATGTGGCGCATTTGTGCAACGCCTTGGCGTTCAAGTTCGACAGCCACCGCGCCACCATGCGCGCGCTGTTCGAACCTCTGGGGGGCGTGATGCACATGAAAAGACTCGCAGTGTCTGCTGTTTGTATCTGGTTCGTGAGCGGCTGCCGGATGCTGCCCGACAAACCGCCGATGGTGACGATCCCAGCCGCGGGGGTGAGCACCCTCACGACGACGGGCATCCCCATGCCGGAGGTGACCACCACCGCGCTCTCGCTCATCCGCCCCACTGATGCGGGAAGCATCGTCTTTCAGCACGAGTGGCGTGACGCTCCGTCGATGACGATGGTGAGCATGGGCAGGGGCCTGACGTCGTCGATCGACGCCCCGCTTCGAGGCCTGATCTCGTCCCTCTCTCCGCTCGAGACCGAGTTCGCGGTGTGCGATTCGCAGGTCGTCGCCGGCGTGCAGCAACAGATTCCCCCGAACGCTGATGGCAAGTGGGACCCGGTGGTGCTCGACGGAGGTTCGTTTCTCCTCAATCGAATCAAGGGGGAACTCGGCTCCATCTCCATCACGCCGGGAAGCGGTGACGGCACCCCGGCGCTCGTGCCCACCTTCGATCTCAGCGTGACCGTGTCGAAGCTGAGTCTGGGTCTCGGGCTCCGCTATCAGGGCGCTCCCTACGACGCGCCTGACGGCTACCACGTCGATGTTGCTTCAGCTGCCATCTCCTGCACCGCGAGAATCACCCACGAGGTGATCTTCAACTTTCAGACGATGGCTCCGTCGCCCTGCGGGGAGCAGCGCATCGCCTGTGTTCCGGGCACGGTGGTTCTCAACGTCACGCGGCCCACCTCGAACCTCCCGCCAACCCTGAACGACGTGCTCAACATGGGTTGGAATCTGGTCGGCGAGCGAGCCATCAGAGAAACCCTCGAGAGTGGTGTCGTGCTGCACTTCGAGCACTTCGCGGCGAGCGCCCTGGGCTTCACGAGCGGCGGCACGTTGTTGCTCCAGGGGACGAGCACGATGACGGATGCGGGCACGTCGGTGTGTTCGCCCAATGCGCTCGTGCCTCCCCAGATTCCTCCGACGCGCGGTCTCGTTCAGGTGCACAGCTACAACGGCGTCGGAGAGACCCGCTCGGTCGATGGCTACGTTCGCGGCTTCACGGTGCGGCCGAACCTGACCACGACGTTCACGGGTGCTCTCCCGGACGCCGGAACGATCACCAAGACGCTCGTCGCAGGTGCTCGGCTCTACCCCGGCGATCAGGTGCAGATGTTCGGTTCCGAGTTCGCATCGATCGATCAGTTCGACGTGAAGAATCTGACGACCGGCCTGAGCGCTGATCGCATCGACTCCGCCTGCTGGACGAAGCAGACGGTGGTGAACGACATCATCAAGTTCGTGCCGAACCCGGTATTCGGCCGCTTCGAAGGCACGTTCCTCAAGTCGGAGACCATCGCGAAAGCAGTCGGAACGCGCGAGTTCCGCGTCTCGAGCGTGAGCCAGGCTGACCCGAGAGAAGTTCAGCTGGCGATGAAGGGCCTCGGTCTGGGTTGTGGTGCGTGCACGGGCTATTGGCGAGTCGACGGAGTGCTGGGCCCGAAGAACTACCCGACGACCTGGCCGCCGCCGAGCACCGATCCGTTCGACTTCGACGTTCCGCCGTACATGGGCCAGCTCTGGTTCCACGATGATCCGACGCGGACGATCAACGACCGCCTCCCGTGCTTGATCGGCATTCACCCCGTGAAGGACGAGGTGGTAATTGCGCTGCCTCAGGTGCGGCTGTTCGACAGCCTCTTCGATTCCGCGCGAGTGAACTCGATGGGCTACGCGCCGAAGGGCAACACCGCCACCGCGTCGGAGGCCACGTTCACGTATCAGAACAACACCCATCGAACGGTCGTCCTGCAAAAGGACTGCTGGAACCGCCGCGTGTCTCCGTGCTGGGAATCTCAGCTGCCCTCGCCAGACAAGTACACGTTGGCCGCGCTGGGGCGGAGTGGCACGACGATCGCTCGCCTCGATCCGCGAGATGCGATCCGAGCGGGATCGGTCGCGACCTACGGCGTCGGCGGCGGAGTTCCGTGGGGCTTCTTCGATCGCAGCCAGATCGATCTCTATTCGTCAGTGCCCGCGGAATACGCACAAGCGGGCGTGACGACCACCGCATGGGACTGGCGCGGCCGCGTTCGCGCTGACTGGCAACACGACTCGGCGTTCCCGGCTCCCGGTAGCGCTCAGTCCTTGCTTACCCACGACTGGGCGAGCGGAAGCGATTGGTGGGGGGTGGCGTACTTCGATCCAGCAGAGGGCCTGGTCCCGTACCGCGCGAACTTCAGCAGCGACAGAGTGATGTTGCGCCGTCGGGTCGGGAGCGAGCGCTCGTTCTGCACGTCGGAAGACACCCTGTCGGTGATGCTCGAGGAGATTCGCTTCAGGAACATGACGCGTGGCGGCGAGGCGCGCGTGCCCGCCAGCGAGATGTTCCCGATCCCCGCGGGAACGTCGGCACAGGTCTCCGGTGGAAACTACATGCTGGGTTCGATGAACGCGTTCTTCCTCCACTGAACGATTCGCGGCGAGCAGGTGCGTGCCTCCGCACCTGCTCGCTGCTTCGGAGGGCTCGGCGCGGACCACTGCTCACGGGGCGGGAATCGACACCCCGGCGATCGAGTCCCAGAAGTCGCACTCGTCGGTGCGCCATCCGCTGAAGGCCGCCACCGTCGCGTCGAGGCGCTGCAGCGGCTCCACCGAGTCGAGCCGCGACCAGCTCAGCGCGCCCGAGCCGTTCGGATCTCCGGTGGCCGCGAAGCGTGACCAGTACCCGAGCACCGCCGCTTCGGTAGCGAGGTCGGCCGCCGGCACCGAGGGCGTCAGCGCCGAGAGCCGCTGGAACACGTACGGCAGCTCGACCCCGTGGAACGCCCCACGCACCGCCACCGGCGCCCGGGAGAAGAGGTAGCGGTACACCGGCACGCTCGGCGCCCCCAGCACCGCCGCGCGGCTCGCCATGCGCGCCTGGCACCCGAAGAACGCATCGGTCGTCACCTGCACCAGCGCCTTGCGCGGCGTGCCGTACGTCGCGACCGGGTACTTCTGCAGCACCTGATCAGCCAGCGTCGGCCCCACCAACTGCACCACCACCGCGCGGTACTCGGCCTCGGTGGTGACCGTCGGCATGCTGAGGTTCGTCTCTTCCGAGTTGCTGCCGATGATCACCGGAACGCCCGCGCCCTTCCCCGTGCGCAGCGCCTCGAGTGGATCCATCGGCAACACCACGCCGTCGACGTTCGGGTTCCAGCTCACCTCCGGCCGGCGGCTGCCGACGTTCACCGGCACCGGGAACGCGCGGATCAACTGCTCCGGGGTCAGGCCGCGCAGACACGCCATCACGTCAGCCGAAGCGCCACACGGCGTACCGGTCAGCCACTTCGTGCCCTCGCTGCGCTTGCTCGCCAACGGCAACGCCGCGCACGAACCGCTCTCGATCACCGCCCGGTGGAACAAGCCCTTCGAGGCCGGCGCCACGAGGTGCATGCAGGTGTTCACCGCGCCCGCGCTCTCGCCGAAGAGCATCACGCGCGAAGCGTCGCCTCCGAAGTGGGCGGCGTTGCGCTGCACCCACTGCAACGCCAACTGCTGATCGAGGATGCCGTAGTTGCCCGACACGCCGGCGTCGCTCTCGGCGTCGAGGGCCGACAGCGCGAGGTAGCCCAGCGCTCCGAGCCGGTACTGCATCGTCACCACCACCGCGTTGCTGCGCAGCGCGAGCGTGGCGCCGTCATAGAGCCGCACGTCGTTGGCGCCCGTCATCTCACCCGCCGAGCCGCCGGTGTTGCCGCCTCCGTGAATGAAGACCATCACCGGCGCGCCGCCGTCGACCCCGCCCGGCGTGGTGAACACGTTGAGCGTCAGGCAGTCTTCGTCGCCTTCCACCGGCGCGCCGGCGTCAAAGACGGTGCCGGCGACCTGCTCGAGCTGGGGGCATTTCGCCGTCCACTGCGTCGCCTCGCGCACCGCGGGCCAGCACGCGGTCTCGGCCACCGGAGGACGCCACCGCAACGCACCCAGCGGAGGCTTCGCGTACGGCAGGCCGAGGAAGCTGCGCGTGCCGTCGGCGTTGAGCAGCCCGCGCACCGGGCCTCGCTCGGTGAAGGCCACGTCGGGCGCGCTCGCAAAACCTGCGTTGCAGTCGAGGCCGGCGTCGACCGGCTCCATGGGGAGCCCGGCATCGACCTCCGGCTCCGGCGGAGTGGTTCCACAGGCGCTCAGCAGCGCCGCGACGACAAGGGGAAAGGTGCGCATGGGCGACTGGAACACGCGAGGGGCTCGGTGGTTGCGGGGGCGGAGAGAAATCCTCCGTGGCTGGCTTTCGCGAAGTAGGCTCGCAGGCGCCCGTGAGTGCCACTGTCTCCTTTCAAGGTATCGGTGCGAGTCCCGGTGTCGCGGTGGGACACGCCTACGTGCTCGACGCCCGACGGGTGCGCACGCCCAAGGTCAAGCTGACGAAGGCGGAGATCGAAGGCGAGGTGCTGCGCTTCAAGACCTCCATCGAGCTCTCCGACCGGCAGCTCGAAGAGCTGAAGACCAAGCTCGGCGCCGACGGCCAGGAACACGGCCTCATCCTCGAAGCGCACCGCATGATGCTCCACGACCCGATGTTCCTGGTCGAGGTCACGCGGCTGATCAAAGAAGACTTCATCAACGCCGAGTGGGCGGTGCGCCGCGTGGGCAAGCGGCTGCGTCACCAGTTCGACAACCTGGAAGACGAGTACTTCCGCGAGCGGAAGAGCGACATCGAGTTCGTCGCCGACCGGCTCGTGCGCAACCTGATGGGCGAGGTGGTTGATCAGGAGATCGAAGTGCCGCCGCACGCCATCGTGTGCGCGCACGACATCTCGCCCGCCGACGCCGCGATGCTGGTGCGCTCGGGCAGCGTGGGCGCCTTCGTCACCGACCTCGGAGGCCACACCAGCCACACCGCCATCGTCGCGCGCGCTCGTGAAGTGCCTGCGGTGGTGGGTCTGGGCAAGGCGTGCGAGTCGATCCGCCAGGGCGACATGGTGGCCGTCGACGGGCGCCGCGGCCTGGTGCTGCTCAACCCGACCGACGAGCAGCTCGCGCTGTTCCGCGAGACGATGCGGCGGCAGCTGCAGAGCGAGCAGCTGGCGCTCAAGACCGCTGAGCTGCCGGCCGTCACCAGCGACGGCGTGCGCATTCGCCTCAACGGGAACATGGAGTTTCCCGAGGAGATCCCCTCGCTGCTCGCGCACGGCGCCGAGGGCATCGGGCTCTACCGCACCGAATTTCTGTTCCTGAACCGGCCCGCGCCGCCGACCGAAGAAGAACACTTCGAGTCGTACAAGCAGGTGCTGCAGGCGATGGGCGACAAGCCGGTGACGATTCGAACGCTCGACCTGGGCGGCGACAAGGTGCCCGGCAAGAAGCCCGACAAGGAGATCAACCCCGCGATGGGCCTGCGCGCCATCCGCTACTGCCTCGCGCACCGCGAGCTGTTCCGGGTGCAGTTGCGCGCGCTGCTCCGCGCGTCGGCGTACGGCAACCTGCGCGTGATGTTCCCGCTGGTCTCGAGCATCTCGGAGCTGCGTGAGGCGCGCAGCGAGCTCGAGGCGTGCCGCAGCGAGCTGTCGCGTCAGGGCGTGCCGGTGGGCAAGCGCTTCCCCATCGGGATCATGGTCGAGACACCCTCGGCCGCGTGGATCGCCGATCGCCTCGCGCAGGAGGCCGACTTCTTCAGCATCGGCACCAACGACCTCATTCAGTACTCGTTGGCCATCGACCGGCAGAACCGCGACGTGGCGTACCTGTACCGCCCACTGCACCTGGCGATTCTGCGCTCGCTCGAGGCGATCATCACCGCGGCCAAGAAGGCCGGCATTCCCGTCGCGATGTGCGGCGAGATGGCCGGTGACGCGGCGCTCACCATCGTGCTGCTCGCGCTCGGCCTCGAGGAGTTCTCGATGACGTCGGGCCAGATTCCGATGGTGAAGAACGTCATCCGCCAGATGAGCCGGGCCGACGCGCAGGTGCTGCTCGAGAAGGCGATGGCGTTCTCGTCGGCGGAAGAGATCGAGCGCTTCATCAAGGGCGAGGTCGATCGCCGCTTCAACTCCGGCGAAGTGATGGGCACCACGGTGCCGTCGGCCCCGAAAGACTGATCACCCCACATGCCCCGCCCGCTCCGCGCGAAGCGCTTCACGAGTGCCCTCGTCCCCTTCGTGCTGGCGCTGGTGCGACAGCGCGGCCTCGACCCGAAGGCGCTCGAGAAGAAATACCTGCATGTGCGCACCGCCGACGGCGTGGCCACGCCCGAGGTGAGCCTCGACGAGCTGGGCGCGTTGCTGACCGACGCGGGCAGGCTGCTGAAGGACCCGCTCTTCGGGCTGCACGCGGCGCTCGCCATGCCGCGCGGCTCGTACGGGTTGATGGAGTTCGGGCTCCGCAGCGCACCGAGCGGCCGCCTGGCCATGGAGCAGCTCGCGACGTTCGGCGCGTTGATCAACCCGCTGGTGCGCTGGAGCCTCGAGGTCGACGGTGACGAGGTGTCGCTGCACCACCGCGCGCCTCGCAAGGGCGGCGTCGGCGCACAGGGCAACCTCTTCACCGTCGCGCGCATTCTGCAGATCGCCCGCGAGATGATGGGCGAAGACGTGAAGCCGATGCGCGCGTGGTTCGCGCACGACGAGAAGAGCTGCCCGCCCGAGCTCGCCGCCTTCCTCGGCACCAGGGCCATCGCGTTCGGCCGCGCGTCGAACGGGCTCTCGTTCTCGGAAGCGACGCTCGCGCGCACGCCCGCCGCTGCCGACGCGGAGCTCAACCGCGCGCTCGAGCTGCACGGCAGCGCGGTGATGCAGCAGTGCGGTGATGTCGACGACGCGTACGAGCGGGCCCGCGCGGTGGTGCTCGAGCTGCTACCGAAGGGGCCCACGCTGGCGAAGACGGCGAAACGGCTGCACGTGACGCCGCGCACGCTGCAGCGCCGACTCGAAGAGACGGGCGTGACCTTCGCTGGCCTGCTCGGAGAAGTCCGTCGCGCGCAGGCCGAGCGGCTGCTGGCGCACACCGACACCGCGCTCGCCGACATCGCCGAGCAGGTCGGCTACGCGGACTCGGCCACCTTCGTGCGCGCCTTCAAGTCGTGGACGGGCGTGACGCCGGGGAAGCTGCGCGCGGAACGGTGAGCGCCGTCGTTGGCGCGAATTGCACATCGCTTTGTCGTCGCCTGCCGATGAACCCGCGGCGCGCGCCGCCGACAATGCAGTCCATGGCGACCACTCGCATCGAGCGCTCCACCACCACCCCGACCCGCACCGCGCAGCCCACGAAGCCGGCGACCACCGCTGCTCCCGCGCCGAAGTCGAAGGGCTGGTCGGCCGCTGGAGCCCTCGCGCGCCTCGACGAGAAGTTCGACTCCTTCAAGCCGACCAACTTCCGCCAGGGGCCGGGCCCGAAGATCGACCCGTTCAACGCGAGCAAGGACTGGATGTCGGATCGCGTGTTCAACAAGCTCAAGCCCGACGTCGCGCCCGAGAAGCTGCAGGGCCCGCAGCGCGTGGCGTACGGCCCGCTCGCCGCGCCTCCGACGTTGAAGCGGCCGGTGGTGATGATCCCCGGGCTCACCATGCCGGCGCAGAGCTTCGACCGCATGGGTGATCAGCTCGCCACCAACAAGGCCAACGGCCCGGTGGTGGTCTACGTCGCCGAGCAGGACACCTTCCGCCTCGGTGACTCGCAGGGCCGTGAGGTGACCGGCGACGAGCTGAAGAACGCGAAGATCTTCCAGCTCGAGTACCGCGACCCGTGGGCCTCGCCGACGCTCAAGGCGCCGCAGATCGCCCGCGCGATGGACCGCATCGCCAAGGCCACCAGCCAATCAGGCCTCGACGTGGTGACCCACTCGGCCGGCGGCACCGACTTCCGTCTCTACCTCGATCAACGCGACGCCTCGAAGGGCCCGAAGGTCGAGCGCGCGGTGATGATCGGCCCCGCCTCGCACGGCACCTACCTCGGCAACATCGGCAACGTGGTGGGCAACCCCATCAAGAACGTCGACGACGCGGCGCGCGAGCTGGCGGTGGGCTCGAAGATGGTCGACGGCCTCAACACCACGTGGGACCGCCAGCAGGCGCAGATCGCCGGCGGGGTCACCATCATCGGCACCACCGGCACTCCGACGCTGGGCCCGAAGAAGGGCGTCTTCGAAGACGGTGACGGCTACATGCCCTCGGCGCAGCTCGCGATGCCCGGCGCGAAGACGGTGTTGATGGAAGGCCCGCACAACACGCCGCTCGCGCACCTCTGGCAGGTCCAATACTCGGGCGTGGTGAACGCCGCGTTCGACGTGCTCGGCCACTGATTGTCCGACCGCGTATGGTGCGCGCGTGTTTTCAGCACTCGTCCTCGCGCTCGCCACCGCCGCCGCACCTGCTCCCCACAACGTCTACGTCGGCATGTACCTCACCGACGTGTCCGACTTCGACCTGAAGGCCGGGCGCTTCAAGGCCGACCTCCACGTCTGGGTGAAGTGGCTCGGCGACGAGAAGGACGTGCCGCCGCTCAGCTTCGAGAACGGGGAGATCGACGAGCAACAAGACCTCGGCCTCGAAAGCGAAGGCGCATGGCACTCGAAGCAGTGGCGCGTGCAGGGCACCTTCCGCGGCGAGTTCCCGGTGCACGCCTTCCCGTTCGATCGCCAGACGCTGCCCATCATCTTCGCGCTCGACGAAGACCACGGCCGCCTGGTGCCCGACCTCGGCGCCTCGGGCATGAGCCCCAGCTTCTCGGTCAGCGGCTGGTCGTACGAGCCCTTCTTCTCGGCGCGCGCCGAAGAGCGCATCTACCGCTCGGATCTGGGGAGCGTCTTCCGCGAGGGCAAGAACGCGAAGCAGCGACTGACCACCTTCTCGGTCGAGATGCAGCGGCCGTTCGGGCCGTACCTCATCAAGTTCGCGCTGCCGCTGGTGCTGCTGCTGCTCATCGCGCTGCTGGCGCTGTTCCTCCCCGCGGAGCGGCTCGACGTGCGCTCGGCGATGGGCATCACCGCGCTCTTGTCGTGCATCGCGTTCCACTACACGCAGGCCGACACGCTGCCCAACGTCACGTACCTCGTCGCAGCCGACAAGCTGTTCCTCGGTGCGTACATCTTCGTGGCGAGCACGCTGCTGATCAGCATCATCGCCTTCCGCTTTCACGAGCGCCGGCCTGACTCGGCGCGCGCGGCGGATCGCCTGGGCCTGTGGATGTTGCCGGTGCTCACCAGCGCCGGGTTGATCAGCCTGGTGGTCGGGGCGCTCTCGCGCGACGCGGTGCACGAGCCGGCCGCGCCGCCCAACCCACACCCGTCGCAGCCGGTGCTCAAGCTGGCGGTCACCTCGCTCGACAACCTCGGGGGCGGCAGCAACCTCCCGGCGCGGCGGGCGCAGTTGGTGGTGCGCGGCGCCGACGGTGCCTTCCGTGCGGTGCTCGCGCAGGAAGCGCCGGCGATGACCAACTCGCTGGTGCGCCTGCTGCCCGACGGAGGCATGCGCATCCGGTGGAAGCTCCGCGCCGACGCGCTGTGGAGCGACGGCTCGCGCATCACCGCCGACGACCTCGTCTTCTCGCTGCGGCTCGCGCCGGATCCGCTGCGCACCGCGGTGGAGCGCATCGACGAGCGCACCGTCGATGTCACCTATTCCGAGCGGCACAACGACTGGCTCGGCGGCTTCCCCGTGTTCCCGAAGAGCGCCGCGGCGCTGTCGACCGACGGTGGGCGTGAAGGGCTCACCCGCGCGAACAACGAAGGCAAGCTGCCCACCGGAGGCGCCTTCACCTCGACCGAGTTCGAGCCCGGCAAGCGCGCCACCTTCGTGCGCAACGAGCGCTTCGCCTCGATGAAGCCGTCGTTCGAGAAGATCGACGTACGCGTGCTGCCTCCGATGGACGCGGCGAAGGCGCTCCTCGCCGGCGAGGTCGACGTGCTCAGCAACCTCACCGCCGACAGCTACGAGCTGCTGAAGAACGAGAAGTCGGTGCGGGTGCTCGAGCAGCCGGGCGACATGTTGTGGGTGCTGGTGCCGAACCTCTCCACCGCGCCGTGGGACTCGCTGCCCAACCGCAGCGCGCTGCTCGCGGCCCTCGACCGGCCGGCGATGGTGAAGCTCCTCGAGCCCGCGCCGGCGCGCGTGGCGTCGGGGTGGCGCGCGGGGCCGAGCTACGCCTTGCCGCCCGCCACGCCCCTGGCGCCGCAGACGGTGAAGCTCTTCATGGCGCCGGTGCGCTCGAAGGACGAGACGCACGCCCTGCTCGCGCAGCGCATCGTCGAAGACCTCGCGAAGGTGGGCCTCACCGTCGAGCTGGTCGAGAAGCCCGAGCTGTTTCAGGCGGTGCAGCGCGGCGACTTCGAGGGCCTGGCGCTGCTGGGCCGCGACACGTCCGACGTCACGCGCTTCCTCAACGTGCGCGACGTGTCGAAGGCCGCCGGCCCGCACTACGACGACGAGATGGTCGAGCGGGTCGAGGCGATCCAGGGCTCGCTGTACGTCGAGCGACGCCAGGCGCTGGAGTTCGAGCTGCAGGAGGCGTGGTTCAAGCGGCTGCCGATGTTGCCGCTGGTGTTGACCTCGCGACTGGCCGCGGTGCGCAAGGACCTGGTGGGGCCCGACTGGGGCGTCGCCGATTCGTTGTGGTGGAACGTCGCCGAGTGGCACCTGGCGAAGTAGTCACTTCAGGTCAGCGAGCCGCTTCTTCATCAGGTCCGAGAGCTGTCTCGTGAGGCGCGCGTCGTAGCCGAGCTCCTTCACGCGCCCGACGAACGGCCTGGCGCGCGCAATCAGGCGGTCAAGGCGGGCCTCCACCGCGCGGGCGGAGACCTGAAACCGAGCCCCGAACTCGAGGAAGTGCCGACGCTTCACGTTGTCGTCACGGCCCTCGAACTTCAGGGCGAGCTTCAGGTCTTTGTAGGGCCGGGTCGAGAGCAGGTCGTACGCCGGCGTGAGGCTCAGCAGGTCGCCGCCGAGGCTGACGTTCTTGGCGTGCAGGTCGCCATTTCCGATGACGTAGCTGAAGGCCACCAGCTCGAGCAGCCGGGCCCGCTCCGACATCGGCGAGGCCGCGCGCGCGAGGCCCGCCGCCAGGTCGCTGGTGGTGACGCGATACTTGTCGGCGGGGTAGCGATTGAGGAACTGACAGCCGTCTTCCTGATGCACGCCGCGCCACTTCCGCCCTTCACGCCGGCGATCGAAGCGACGCACGAGGAGCCCGCTCTCACCCGCGCGGTCCTTCACCAGGTGCGTCTTCGCGACGTCGAGGCCGCAGGCCTCTGCCATGCGCATGAAGAAGTGCTCGTTCTCGATGAGCAGCGGTTTGTCGCGCGGGTTGAGCTTGAGGATCCACCGCTGGCTCCGCGTGGCGAACGGAAACGAGATGACCGCGGGCGACATCTTTTCCTGCACGCCCGCCACGGCCGGCTCGTCACTCGACTCGAGGCTCCGCGCGAGCAGCTCGGCGAACGAGAGCTGATCCACCGGACGCTGCTCATCGTCGTCATGCTCCAGCGGCCCGCGCTTCGAGCCCGGCAGCACCGGGAAGAGATCGCCCACGCAATCGGCGCCAGCCGCCACCAACAGCGAGAACTGGTCGTCTTCCGAGCTCTTCACCCGCGAAAGCAACGCGCGAAGTCGCGGCCCCTCTGGCAACAGCCCAGCGAAATAGGGGTGCAGGTTCACGCCGCGCGTCTCGATGACTCGCTGGGCATACGGGAGGTGGGTCGCCAGACCACCGGGCTGCTCGCGGTGCGCCTCATGAAACGCACTGTCGTACTCGAACACCGCGCCGACCTCGGTGCGCCGGAGCTCGCCGACGCGGGTGTCGTTGCGGAACACGTCGATCTGCTCGACGCCTCTTGGATCTCGCGTCACTGAGAGAGCTCTCGGGGCTCAAGCTTGAAGCGCAGGCCGAGCGCCTCCAGCACTGGCATCAGCTTGTCGAGCCGAATGGTCGGCTTGCCCCGCTCGAGGTCGTAGAGGAAGTCAGGGCCGCAGTTCGCGAGCTCCGCCAGCTCGGTCTGCGTCAACCGGAGCGCCTTGCGCCGGCCCTTCACCTCATCGGCGAGCGCGACGGCCCACGGCGGTGGAGAATCGGGCGATCGGCTGGATTTGCGCCTCATTCGCCGGATTCTGCGCCACCTTCGACCTCATTCAATGCGATCGCATTGAATTCGACTCGATTCAGGCGTCAGACCCTTCCGTGGAGCCCATTTTCCATGCGATCGCATGGACTCCTACCGCACCCGCCAGTGCCCCTCGCGCCGCACCAACACCTGCAACGAGAGCGGGTGCTCGAGGTCTTTGCCCTGCGTGTCGGCGACCAACTCCTGCAGGCGGGCGAGGCCAGCCGCGTCTTCGCTTCCGGTGACGAACACCAGATCCCGAAAGGGGATGCACACCACCGGGTCGCCCTTGATCAACGGCGCGACCTGCTCGGTCCATACCTCGTCGAGCAGCAGCAGGCTGGCCTCGAAGAAGCCGCCCTCGCCGGGCAACGACAGCAGATACACGCCGCTGTGACCGGTGATGTGCACCGGCGGCACGCGCTTGCGCAGGTTCTCGATGGAGAGCGCGCGCAACGAACCGGGGCCGAGCCCGAGCTCCTGCGCCTCGTGAGGACTCATTCCGGCGAACGACTGCCGTGACTCGACCGCGTAGGTGACCCACAGCTCGCCCACGAGGTGCTCCGAGAGCGTGCCGCCTTCGCGGCGCACCAACGGCACGATGTCGTCGCGAGTCCCCTCGTGGCGACGCTTCATCAGCGCATGCAACGCTGCCTGGTCGAATGACACCTCGCCCGACTTCCGCAGCAACGCCACCAGCTCTTCGACCGCGCTGACCGGCGCCGAGCCGAAGTCGACGGTGAGCTCGAACCCGCTGGTGAAGCGGATCAACTCGACCTTGTGCACCGAGCCCGTGAGCTTCGAGCCATCACCCTCGCGCGCGGGCCGCTGCCACTTCGTCACCCACGCCTCGAGCGCCGGCAGATCGGGCGTTCCCAGCACCGAGACCGGGCACGCCGTCCACGAGATGGTGCCGACGCGCAGCAGGCGATCGGCCACCACCAGCTCGCGCTCGATGGCGCGCGGGGTCGTCCGGGTGTCGAAGAACTTCGGCCCTTCGAAGGCGAGGTCGACGATGAAGTGACCGCCGATCGGCCGCGGCAGCGACTGCGGCTCGACGACGAGCTCGAGGTGACACTTCAGCCCGCGCGCGAGGAAGCGCCGCGCGTTCGTCTGCCGCAGCCAGTCGTCACGCAGCTCGTCGAGCGGGCTCTGCTTCGGCAGCCCCAGCACCTCGCGCGTGACGCGATCAACCACCGCGCCGAAACCCGAGTCTTCGACCTTGAAGCCAACCCGCGCGCCGTACTCCGCGTCGTTGGCGCGCGCCTGCTCGTCCGCCTCGGGTTGCCACGGCACGAGGTAGACGTGGTGGTCGCCATTCTCGACCGGCACCACCACCGACAGCTCGATGGTCTGCCGCCGCGGCTCGTACTTCGCCTCGAAGGTGCGCTCGCTCTGGAAGTGCGCGGGGGCCGCCTTCGCGACGGCCTGCTCGAGCTGCGTGATGAGCGCCTCCCGCGTGACGCCCTTCTTCTGCGCCTGCGCGGTCAACGCCTCGCCCAGCGTCGCGAAGGGGAGCGTCGTCGAGAACGCCTCGTCGCTCGCCTCGCCCGACGCCGGTGCGCGCCACAGCCGCCGCAGCTCGTACACCGTGGCGAAGAACGACAGCACCGCGAACACGCGCTTCCACCGGCCGCCTTCCGACAACACGACGAGGTCGGTCGTCGCCAGCGCCGCGCAGCCGAGCAACACCACCAGCCACACCAACGTCAGCCCGAGCTGCAGTCGCCGCCGCCGGGGCGACGCGTCCTCAGCGTCGAGCAACCACGCCGCCAGCGGAGCCAGCAACGCCACCGCGCTCGCCACCCGCACGTGCTCGCCGTTCAGGAAGACCTGCGCCAGCACCGCGCCGCACCACGACCCACCGAGCACCATCAGCAGCTTCACGAGGAACATCAACGCGACGCCTCGACGCCCTTGTTCGCCAGCGCGTCAGCGCGCTCGTTGCCTTCGTGGCCCGCGTGGCCCTTCACCCAGTGCCACTCGACGTGGTGTCTGGTCGCGGCCTCTTCGAGCAGCTTCCACAGGTCGGCGTTCTTCACCGGCTCCTTGCTCGAGGTGCGCCAGCCGTTCTTCTTCCACCCGTGGATCCACTTGGTGATGCCCTGCTGCACGTAGGTCGAGTCGGTGTGCACGCGCACCCGCACCGGCCGGGTGAGCGTCTCGAGCGCGCGGATGACGGCGGTCAACTCCATGCGGTTGTTGGTGGTGTCCTTCTCGCCGCCGAAGAGCTCGCGTTCCTTCGTGCCGTAGCGCAGCAACGCACCCCAGCCGCCGGGCCCGGGGTTTCCGCTGCACGCGCCGTCGGTGAAGATGTCGACCACGCCGGGGCCGTGAGGATGAGTCGTCACCCGCGGCTGCTAACCACGAAAGCGGTCACCACTTCACGTGGTACGTGCACGCCTCAGCGCCGGTGCGGCGACAGACGTGCTCGTCGAGGTGCACCACGGTGGCGGTCGGCGCGAAGCGGCGGGCCATGGCGCTCAAGATGCCGCGGTCGAACGCGCACGGGTACGGGTTGCGGCACTCGCTGACGATGAGCGGCTTGGTGGGGTGCGGCCGCTCGAAGCCGTAGTGGCCGATGCCCTCGAGCATCTCGTGGGTGTTCAGGTCGAACATCACCTTGCCGCCCTTGCGGTGGTTGAGGTGGTACGCGATGTCGATCGACCTGATGGCCGACTCGACGTCGACCACCCACGGCGGGAAGATCGCGTTTTCAGGAATGCGCTTCCCGATGTTGAGAAGCACCTGCATGCCCAGCGCGTTGGAGATCTTCTGGAACGCGCGCAGCCACGCCTCCTGCGAGTACCAGGCCGCGGGGTCGATCTGCACCACGCCGTCGGGCCCGAGGGTGCCGATGCCCTCCTCGAGCAGCACGCGCGTCGGCGTCGCCTTGCTGAGCATGAAGCCGTCGACGATCGACCACACCGTCTGACCGTTGACCTCGATGCCGGGCTCGAAGGGTTGGAACTCCATGGCGCGCGATTTGAGGGGCGTGGTGCGGGCCTGTCAACGCGACGGCTCGGAGTTCCACCACTCACGAACGTCATCGAACTTCACCACCTTGCGAACCGGGGGAAGGCTGGCGAGGAACTTCGCGCCGTAGCGCTTGCGGAGAATACGAACGTCACCGAGCGCGACCACGCCACGGTCCTTCGCGGTGCGGATCAGCCGGCCGAAGCCCTGACGTAGCGAGAGCGCGGCCTGCGGCACCTGGTAGTCGTCGAAGGGGCGGCCTCCGGCTTCGCGCACCGCGTCCATGCGCGCGGCCTGCAGCGGCTCGTTGGGCGGCGAGAACGGGAGTCGATCGATGATCACCATCGACAGCGCATCACCCGGCACGTCCACGCCTTCCCAGAAGCTCTGCGACGCGAAGAGCACCGACGGCGCCTCCATGAACTTCTCGAGCAACGCGCGGCGCGGGGCGTCGCCTTGCTTGAGCACCGGTACCTCGAGGTGGGGCGCGACCAGCGCGTGCACCCCTTCCATGTGGCGCAGCGAGGTGAAGAGCACGAAGGCGCGGCCGCCCGAGAGGCGCAGCAGTTGGAACACCTCGCGCGCGAACTGCAGCGTCCAGTCGGGGCTCGACGGCTCGGGGAGGTAACCGGGCACATAGAGCAGCGCCTGCTTCGAGTAGTCGAAGGGTGAGTCGACCTCGAGCGCGTCCCACGGACGACCGGTGAGGCCGAGGCGCGCGACCACGTAGTCGAAGCCGGGCGTGTCGCCTTGCGCGGTGCGCAGCGTGGCCGAGGTGAAGACCACGCTGTCGACGGAATCGTAGAGGAACGTCGAGAGCGACTGGCCGATGTCGATGGGCGCGGCGCGCAGCGACAACGTTCGCCCGCGGGTGCTCGCCCAGTAGACCTGCGTGGGGTCGTCGGCGCGCATGGTGGTGTCGAGCGCGACGGCGCCTTCGAGCGCGCGGCGGTGGAAGGCGCCGAGCTCGGGGTCGTCTTCGGGGCACAGCGCCGAGATGGCGCCCAGCGTCTCGAGCAGCAGCGTGGCCTGCGGGCGCGCGGCGACGAGCGTGTCGGGCAGCAGGCGCAGGTCGGAGCTGTCGAACAACGGCTTGTCGTCACCCTGCCCCGGCAAGAGCGTGGCCACGACCTGGGTGAAGAACTTCTCGATGCGCGTGCGCAGCTCGAGCGCCATCGCGGTGAGCGAGCCGGCGTGCGGGTGCGTGCCCGGCGTGTGCGTGAGGATGTCGGTCGCGAGGTTCGCCAGCCGTCCACTCGACGAGGTGAGGCCGAAGAACTCGGTGGCCACGTCTTCGAGCGCGTGGGCCTCGTCGAAGATGACCGCGTCGTAGGGAGGCAGCACGCCGAGCTCGAGCTCGCTGGTGCCGCGCAGCTTGAGCGCGAGGTCGGCGAAGAAGAGCGCGTGGTTGACGACGATGAGCTGGCAGTCGGCGGCCTGCCGGCGCGCGCGCGTGACGAAGCACTGCTCGTAGAAGGGGCAGCGCGAGCCGGTACACGACTCGGAGGTGGTTGAGACCTGGAACCAGGTGGCCCAGTTGTCGGGCACCTGCGTCTCGCCGCGGTCTCCGGTCTCGGTAGACATCGCCCACTCGTGGAACTCGTCCCAGTGCGTGGCGTCGTCGGGCGTGGGGAAGAGCGGCGCCTTCTCGAAGCGCTCGAAGCGCGCGGCGCAGAGGTAGTTGTTGCGGCCCTTCAGCAGCGCGGCGGTGACCGGCAGGCCGACCTGATCTCTCAGGAGCGGGATGTCTTTGAGGAAGATCTGTTCCTGCAGTGTGCGCGTCGCGGTGGAGATGATCACCCGCTTGCCGGACAGCACCGCGGGCACGAGGTAGGCGAGCGTCTTGCCCGTGCCGGTGCCCGCCTCGGCGAGGAGGAAGCGCTTCTCGGAGAGCGCGTGCGCGACCGCGTTGGCCATCGCGAGCTGCGGCGGGCGGTGCTCGTAACCGTCAAGGGCTCCAGAGAGCGCGCCGTCGGGGCCGAGCACGCCGTCGACCGTCAGGTGCTCGGGCACGGCCCAGCGCGTCTTGCGTTTGGGACGATCGTCGCGGTCGTCGCGATCGTCGTCGTCGTCGAACGTCACTTCACTCACCGCGCGCAAGCTATCGCGATGCCGTGGCGCCCGGGGAACATCAGGGCGTCAGGCCACACTCGCGCGTCTTCCCACTGCGTTCTCGCCACCCGACGCATAGATTCCGCGCGACATGGCCGAAGCCCGCTACATCTTCCCCTCCTCCGTCGATGGCATGTTGAAGGGCCTCGGCCCGCTCGCCACGCCGGAGCTCAAAGCCCACCTCAAGCAACACGGCCTCGACGTCGACAACGTGCCCCCTGCGATTCCCGTCGAGCTCTGGTCCCCGCACCTCGAGCGCACCGCCCGCTTCGCGTGGCCCGACGAGACGCGCGACGAAGCGCTGCGCCTGCTCGGCCTGCACTTCATTCGCGGCTGGAAGAACACCGCGATGGGAGCGGCGGCCTCGGCGGTGCTGCGCCTCATCGGCCCCGCGCGCACGCTCTCTCGCCTCGACCGCGCGTTCCGCACCTCCGACAACTTCACGCACTCGAAGACCGAGCTGATCGGCAGCAACGAAGCGCTGATCTCGATCAACGAAGTGCAGGGCTTCCCCACCTACTGGGTCGGCATCATCCAGGGCGGGCTCGAGGTGCTCGGCCGCGAAGGCACGGTCACCATCGACAAGGTGGAGCTGCCCGGCATCACCATGCGCGTCATCTGGCGCTGACAGGAGCGACTCATGTTCGGCTTCGGCAAACCCAAACCCGACGACGGCACGGCGCTGACGCAGCCGATCCCCGTGGGGTGGACGATGGTCGACCTCGGGCTCCTCGGCGCGGGCGGCATGTCGCGCGTGTACCGCATGCGCGACGAGAGCCTCGGCCGCGAGGTCGCCTTCAAGGTGCTGCGGCCCGAGCTGCTGAAGGAAGACGCCGCGCTCGAGCGCTTCATCGAAGAGGCGCGCATCACCGCGCAGCTCGACCACCCCAACATCCCCGCCGTCTTCGCGCTCTCGTCGGACCGCAAGCGCTCGACCTGCTTCACGATGAAGGTGCTCGAGGGCAACAGCCTCCAGCAGATCCTCGAGCAGAACGAGAAGGAAGGCATCGACGGGCTCTTCGCCGCCCTCGACGTGTTGGTGCGCGTGTGTGACGCCGTCTCGTTCGCGCACTCGCGCGGCGTGCTGCACCTCGACCTCAAGCCCAGCAACGTGATGGTCGGCGAGTTCGGGCAGATCTACGTCGTCGACTGGGGGCTCGCGAGGCGCAAGGCGCAGCTCCCCACGAAGGAACAGGACGACGGCGCGATGCACGGCACGCCGGCGTACATGGCGCCCGAGCAGGCGCGCGGCCAGAACTACGCGCTCGACGAGCGCAGCGACGTCTTCGCGCTGGGGGGCATGATCTTCCGGCTCCTCGTCGGCCGCCCGCCGCACCTCGGCCAGACCGCCGACGCCACGCGCGAGCTCGCCGCGAAGGGCATCGTCACCCCGCCCGACCGCTACAAGCGCCGCGACGGCCAGCCGATGCCGCGCCGCCTGGTGAGCATCTGCATGCGCGCGCTCGCCGAGAAACCCGAAGACCGCTACCAGACGGTCGCGGAGCTCAAGCGCGAGCTGGAGGACTTCATTCGCGGCACCGCGCAGCTCCCGCGGCTCACCTTTCAGCCCGGCGAGGCCATCGTGCGCGAGGGCGAGGTGGGCGACGCGGCGTACGTCATCCTCGACGGGCACTGTCAGGCCAGCCGCATGGTGGGCGGCAAGAAGCAGACGCTGCGGCTGATGGGCCAGGGCGAGATGTTCGGCGAGACCGCGGTGCTCACCGGCGCGCCCCGCTCGGCCACCGTCACCGCGCTGATGGAGACCACCGTCGCCGTCGTCGATCAGCTCTACCTGCAGGAAGAGATGGAACGCACCTCGTTCATGGCGCTCGCGGTGCGCACCGTCGCCTCGAGCTTCCTCGACCTGAACGGGCAGACCGCCGCGCTGCTGCAGGAACAGCGGCTGAGCAAGGTGTTCGACCTCACGCTGCGCCACCTCGCGCTGCTGGGCGTCAACGGCCCCGACGGCACCCGGCGCACGCCGTGGAAGGCGCTGCTCACCAAGCTGGTGAACGAAACCGGGCTGCCGGAAGAGGACATCTCAGAGCGCGTGCTGCGCCAGCCGGGCATCGACGTCGAGAATGATCAGCTGATCCTCAAGCCGGTCGTGAAGTGATCAGGGGAAGATCAACATTCTGCGCGCGCCGTTGCTGACGTCGTACACCAGCAGGTGCACGCCGCTGTTCCACGCGAGGCGAGCCTGGAACACCTGGGTGCTGCCGCAGTTGAGCAGCCGCGGCGTGCCGAGGAGCTGACCCGTCTCGGAATAGCGAGCCTCCTCGAGGCGAACGCCGCCGTCGGGCTCGAAGCGGGTGACGACCGTCGTGTAGCTCGCGCCGTTCCACACCACTTCGAGGTAGGCCACCGAGCTCGCGCCCGCGGCGAGGGAGATGGGCGCCGGCGACCGCACGTTCCCCTGCGCGTCGAGCAGCGTGAGGTGCCCGACGTTGCGCGTGCCGTCGTAGTTGCGGTGCACGACCGCGGTGCTGGCAGGGCCATCGGCGACGGTGAGGTCGATCGGCCCGTTGATGGTGCCGCCGAGGTTCACGCTCGCCTGTTCCACCAACGTCGCGTCGAGACGTCGCAGCGCCACGGGGCTCAGCCCCTGCCCGGTGGTCGCCAGCAAGTAGCCGCCGTCGTGCGTCACCATCGGCACCGCGCGGTAGGCGAAGTCGGCGCCCATCAGCCGGCGCTGCGTGCCGATCAACTGGCCCGTCGGGTCGAGCCGCTGCACGTAGACCGAGTGCGTCGCGTCCGTGGTGTTCCACGTCATCGCCCACTCGTGCGCGGCCTCGTTCCACAGCACTTGCTGCACGGGCCAACTGCGCGCCCACTCGCCGAGCACGACCTCACTCGAAGGGATCAACGCGCCGGTGGCGTCGAGCCGCGAGAAACGCGCCGAGAGCAACGAGCCGCCGTCGACCGCCACCCGCTCGCGCGCTACCGCGTACTCGGTTCCATTCCACGCGAGCCGCGCGCTGCCGGTCGACGAACCACCCGTCGGCTGCACCTCGCGCGGACCGATCAACGCCCGCCCTGACGGAGCGACCCGCGCGAAGAACAGCGCCTCTCCGGCGTCGGGCAGCGACTCGGTCCACACGAAGGCGAAGTCACCACCCACGAGCGCGACCCCGGGCTCGGTGCGCTGGAGGTTGAACGCGGGCGCGCTCGGCTGCAGCACCACGTCGAGCACGTTGGTCAAGCCACACGGACCACCGCCGTCGAAGACCGGGAACTCGATGACGCCCGCATCGATGACGCCCGCATCGACGACACCTGCATCGACGACACCTGCATCGACGACACCTGCATCGACGACACCTGCATCGACGACACCTGCATCGACGACACCTGCATCGACGACGCCTGCATCGACGACGCCTGCATCGACGACGCCCGCATCGGTGACGCCTGCATCGACGACGCCCGCGTCTTCAGTCGACATCGAGGTCACGGCGGCAAGCGTCACCTGCACGTCCTCAGTGGCGCCGTCCTCGCGCGCGGAGAGCACGCCGACGTCAGCGGTCACGGCCATCGCGGCGCGGTACTCGACGACGAGCTCGGAAGAGGCACCGGCCTCGAGGTCGAACTCCGGCGTGATGACGACGAAGGCATCAGGCCTGCTCTCCTGCGCGAGCGACGCGGTGACGTGCACGGTTCGCCGCGCGGTGTTGCGCGCCGTGACGATGCGTCGAGCGTTGGTTCCGCTGCGCACTGCGCCGAAGTCGAGCGAGCGGGGCTCCAGCTCGAGGCCTCCCTGGTCGACCACGCGCGGCTGACAGTTGCACGCGCTGAACACCACCACGCCGACGAGGACCGCGAGACGCATCATATGCGCGCGACCGTAGCCGATGCGTCGCGTCGGGCAGTGGTAGACCGCGAGCATGAAATCGTATGCGAGCGGGTCGAGCACCACGGCGCTCCTCGGCGAGACCATCGGAGAGAACCTGCGCCGCACCGTCGAGCGCTTCGGCGATCGCGAGGCGTTGGTCGTGCGCAGCCAGAACTACCGCGCGACCTGGCGGCAGTTGTGGGAACAGACCGACCTCGTCGCGCGCGGACTCATCGCTCACGGCGTCGCCCGCGGAGATCGCGTCGCGCTGTGGTCGCCCAACCGCTTCGAGTGGGTGGTGCTCCAGTTCGCCACGGCGCGCATCGGCGCGGTGCTGGTGAACATCAACCCCGCGTACAAGACCGCCGAGCTCGAGTACGCGCTCAACCAGTCGTCGGCGAGCGTGCTGCTGTTGGCGCGCGCGTTCCGCACCAACGACTACGTGAAGATGCTCGGCGAGGTGCGCGACCGCTGCCACGCGCTGCGCCTCGCGCTGGTGCTCGACGACGACTGGGAGATGCTGGCCCGCGCCGGCGCCCACGTGACGCACCAGGTGTTGGACGAACGCGAGCGGTCGCTCCAGTTCGATGACCCCATCAACATTCAATACACCTCGGGCACCACCGGCTTTCCGAAGGGCGCGACGCTCAGCCACCACAACGTGCTCAACAACGGCTTCTTCGTCGGCGAGGCGATGCGGCTGACCGAGGCCGACCGCGTCTGCATTCCCGTGCCGTTCTACCACTGCTTCGGAATGGTCCTCGGCAACCTGGCCTGCACCACGCACGGCGCGACGATGGTCATCCCCGGCGAGGCGTTCGACGCGCAGCTCGTGCTCGAGACGGTGGCGGCCGAGAAGTGCACGGCGCTCCACGGCGTGCCCACCATGTTCATCGGCGAGCTCGACCACCCGCGCTTCGCCGACTTCGACCTCTCGACGCTGCGCACCGGCATCATGGCCGGCTCGCCCTGCCCCATCGAGGTGATGAAGCGCGTGGTGAGCCAGATGCACATGACCGAGGTCACCATCTGCTACGGCATGACGGAGACGTCGCCGGTCTCGACGCAGACCACTCACGACGACTCGCTCGAGCAGCGCGTGTCCACCGTCGGCCGCGTGCACCCGCACGTCGAGGTGAAGGTCATCGACCCCGAGAGCGGCGCGGTGGTCGAGCGCGGACAACCCGGCGAGCTGTGCACCCGCGGCTACTCGGTGATGCTCGGCTACTGGAACGACGAGCGCGCGACGGCGGCGGCCATCGACCGCGCGGGGTGGATGCACACCGGCGACCTCGCGACGATGGACGCCGACGGCTACGTGAAGATCGTCGGCCGCATCAAGGACATGATCATCCGCGGTGGTGAGAACGTGTACCCGCGCGAGGTCGAAGAGTTCCTCCACACGCACCCGGCGGTCAGCGAAGCGCAGGTCATCGGCGTGCCGAGCGCGAAGTACGGTGAAGAGGTGATGGCGTGGGTGCGGCTCAAGCCCGAGCAGACGCTCAGCGCCGACGAGCTCACCGCCTTCTGCACCGGGAAGATCGCGACCTTCAAGATTCCCCGGTACTGGAAGTTCGTCACCGAGTTCCCCATCACCGTCACCGGCAAGGTGCAGAAGTTCCGCATGCGCGAGGTGTCGGTGCAGGAGCTGGGGCTGCAGCTCGTCGCCGCCACCCGCACCGCGTGAGGACGCACCCGTGACGCCCTGGGAACGCATTCGCATCGAAGACGACGGCGAGCCGCTGGTCTCGCTCGAGGGCGCGGGCTTCAGCTTCGAAGCGCCCCACCCGTACGTGGCGCTCGGTGCGCCCTATGGAAGGTGGAGCCCGTGGTTCCTGCGGCGCGCGGTGAGAGAACGGCTGCTCGACGCACAACGCCGGCTCGACTCGGGGTGGAGGCTGCACCTGCTCGATGCCTGGCGACCGCTGGCGGTGCAGGCGTTCATGGTCGAGCACACTGATCAGTTGATCCGCGCGACGGAGCCCTCGCTCTCAGACGCTGCGCGACGCGAGCGGGTGTTCTCGTTCTGGGCGTCGCCGAGCGAGAATCCGGCGACGCCCCCGCCGCACAGCACGGGCGCAGCGGTCGACCTCACGCTCGTCGATGAACGCGGCCGGGTCGTGAACATGGGCTCGCCGTTCGATGAGCCGACCGAGCGCTCGTACCCGGATCACTTCGCCGGCGCGGTGGACGAGGAAGGGCGCGAGGCGCACGCGAACCGGCAGCTCCTGGCGAAAGTGATGAGGGAGGCGGGCTTCGTGCGCCACCCCAACGAGTGGTGGCACTTCTCGTACGGAGATCGTGCGTGGGCGCGGGAGCACGACCTCGAGCTCGCCCGCTACGGCCGCGCCGAGCCCTGAACGTCAGTCAGCCCCAGGTCCACCCGAGCGCCGCGCCACCGACGAGGGTGACGGACCTCGGCCCGCCGACCCCAATGATCGGCACCGCGGCCGTGAAGAGGAACGCGAGCGTCGGGCTCGAACGCCGCACGTCGTCGTCAGCGCGCCCGAGGAAGGCCACCTCGGCCCTCGCCGTCCCGCCGACGTTGAACGAGAACGGCGCACCGAACAGGCCGAAGGCAGCGCTGGGAATGACGGTCCACGCCGCCAGGAACGTGGGGCCACCGCCCAGCGTGAAGTGGTCGTTGAACGTCCACGAGAGCTGAGGGCCCGCCGAGAACATCGACTGCGCGACGAAGGTGGTGGTGAGCGAGGCAAGACCGGAGATCGAGAAATGATCGTTCCGGATGCTCCCGAGCTCGAGCGTGAGTCCGCCACCGCCGACGAGCTGGTTGAGCGCGACGCCGCCCATGCCGCTCGCCGCCACCGAGGCACGAAGGCGCCCACGCTCGCGAGGCGGCACTTCGGGGCTCACCTGACGCAGCGACGGAGCAGGCGCGGCTTGAACCACGGGCGGCGCCGAGAGCGCTTCGTCACCCACCGCCGACATCACCACCACCAGAACGCTCGCCCACATGTGACGCGTTCTATCGAGAACTCGCTGTGGAGTCCTCGAGTCGATGGCGGACCTCATCGCCTATGCTGTCGATCATGCGAACGTGGATGGTGGTGGTGGCTCTCTCGGCGAGTGGTTGTCTTCCTCTTCGGGCCGACGCGCTGGCGAAGACGGGGGCACGCAACGAGGTCGCGGCGATCCGCGATGCTCGCGGTCGTCACGTCGAGGCGGAAGGAAACGTGCTGGAAGTTCGTCTTGCTTCGGCAACGCAGAAGCAGACGAGCGGCAAGTTTCGGGACAACGGCCACTCTCCAGCGGTCGAGTTGATCACCGACGAGGGCACGCCGGTCCGCTGCTATCTCGACGAGATGCAGTCGTCGGCAGCGTTCGTCGCGGGCCGGCGCAGCAAGCTGTCGGGCAAGCTCTACGACATCCAGCAGGAGGTCGATGGTCGTACGCTCGTCATCCTGCAGCGCTGCCGCGCAACGAACTGAAGTCAGTCCGCGCGCAGGTCGGCTGACGACTCACGCCGCGCGACGCGCGCGCTCGTTGCGCTCTTCCTGATGCGCCGCGCGCGTCGCCCACGGCACCACCTTCAAGCGCTCGTAGCCGATGGGCTCACCGGTCTCGACGTCGAGGCCGTACTCACCCCGAGCCAGCCGCTGCAGCGCCGCGTCGATCTTCAACAACGTGAGCCGCTCACTCTCGGCGAGCGTCACCGCCAGCTCTTCGGCGTCGAGCCGCGACGCCTCGTCACCTTCATCACCGCCGGTCGGCGCCTCGACCACCGCCTTCAAGCGCGCCCGCCGCCGCTGCGCCACCTGGTGCGCCTCGGCCTTGAGCGCGGCCTCGAGCGAGTCTCGCTGCGCCGCCGTCAACCCTGCTTCGTCTCTGTCGTGCTTCTTCATGGTGAAGCCCAGATGAGGTGAGGCCGGCAGTTCTTACGTCCGGTCGCAACCACCCGACGTCACTGCACTTCTGGCGCGACGTAAGAACCCGGGGGCCCGGCGCATCTGGTGTTCACCATGAACCAGACCATCAACCACCTCGACGCCGCGCAGTTCGACACCACCATCCGCCACGGCACCGGCGTCACCGTCGTCGACTTCTGGGCCGAGTGGTGCGGCCCCTGCCACGCGCTGGCGCCCACGCTCGACGCGCTCTCGCAGCGCTACGCCGGCCAGGTGACCTTCGCGAAGGTCGACGTCGACCAGCAGCACGAGCTCGCCGCGGAGTTCAACGTCCGCTCCATTCCCACCCTCGTCTTCTTCCAGGACGGGCAGGAGGTCGGGCGACTGCTCGGCGCGCAGCCGAAGACGGCCATCGAGCACGCGCTGGGCCACGTGCTCGAGCCCCATGCGCACCAGCACTGAGGTGCACGTTTCGCCGTACAGTGCGCGCCGTGACGCCGGCGCCCGAGACCAACGACGACTGGGTACGCGCCGTGCGCGCGAGCGACCCGGGCGCGCTCGAGGCGCTGCGCTCGACGCTGCTGCGCGGCCTGCGCAGCGGGCTCAGCTCGAAGAAGCTGTCCGACGACGTGCTCCAGGACTTCGTGCAGGAGGCGATGGTGCGCATCGCCGCGGCCATCGACCGCTTCCGCGGGCAGAGCACCTTCCGCGCGTGGGCGTTGTCGATCGCCATGCGCGTGGCCTTCGAGGAGCTCCGGCGCGCGCGGTGGAAAGACGTGTCGCTCGAGGCGCCGGGAAACGAGGCGCTCGACCCTCCGTCCGACGCGCCGGGGGCCGAACGCGACCTCGCCCGGGCGCAGGTGCTCGCCACGCTCGAGCGGGCCATCGACGAGGCGCTGTCGCCGCGGCAGCGCGAGGTGCTGCTCGGCGAGCTGGGCGGCGTGCCCACCGACGAGCTGGCGCAGCGCCTCGGCACCAACCCCAACGCGCTCTACAAGCTGTCGCACGACGCGCGCGTGAAGCTGAAGCAGGCCTTCGCACAAGCAGGCCTCGACGCCTCGCAGGTCCGCTGGGCGTTCGAGTGAAAGGGATGACGTCATGCCGCTGAACGACGACCAGGTCCGCGCGGTGCTCGACGCGATGGGCCGCACGCACGCGTCGAGCTGCGACGAGTTCCTCGACGTGATGGGCCAGCTCGCCGAGCTGCAGGAGCGGGGTGACGCGCTGCCCGACGAGCTCCAGCACGCCCTCGAGCACCTCGCCGCCTGCGCGGGTTGCGCCGAAGAGCTGAAGGCGGTCCGCGCGGCGTTGGCGGGCTGATCAGCGCGAGCGCCGACGGCGGATCAACAGCAGCAGCGCGATGGCCGGCAACGACACAGGCGCGGCGCTGCACCCCGCATTCGCCGTCGAGCAGGGCGGCGCCACGAAGTCGCCGGTGAAGGTCCCGCCGTCACCGAAGCTCGCGGTGAAGCTGCCGCGGAGCACACCATCATCCGCGCTCTGCAGGTGCCAGCGGTCGGTGGAGCCAATGAGCCGTTCCCCGCCGTCGCCAGTGTCGAGGAACGCCATGGTCGAGGTGGACACGACGAGCAGCGGCGCGAAGCCGCCGTCGGAGGTGCCGATGGCCGACGGGTAGAAGTTGAACAGGTCCGAGGCGCTGAGATCCGAGCACCGCAGGCCCGGCGCCATCCACACCGTGCGACGCGCGCCTGCGAGGAGATCCGTATCGGTCACCGCCAGCGCCGTCGCCTCGGGGAAAGACACACCGTTCACCGTGCCGTTGACCACAGTGGCGGTGATGGGCTTCTCGCACGCAGCGAACAGCACCAGCATCGGGAGCCAGGAACGCGTCATGGGCCGCGCGCCTGTGCAAACGCAGAACCACCCGCCGCTCCGAGCGGGTGGACGGGTGACTGGCGCGTCGATGCTCCAGTCACCGTGTCGGCGATGTCACGACAGGCACGTCAGTCGAGGTAGCCCTCGGCGCCCGGCGTGTACGCGAACTTGAAGTCGAAGGCGCGGAGCTGCTCGCCCGTCTTCAGCTTCTTCACGAGGTTCGCGTTGCCGAGGAACGGGCGACCGAAGGCCACCAGCTCACCGCGCTTCTCCTGCAGCGCCGCTTCGGCAGTGTTCGCGTCGAAGCCGCCGGCGAGGATCATCGTGCCGCCGAAGCCTTCACGGATGCCGCGAAGGACCTCGGGTGTCGGCTTCGGCGCGCCCATCGCCGAGTGGTCGACCACGTGCACGTAGGCGAGGCCCGCGGCGCGGAGTTCCTTCGCGAGCTGCGTGTAGACCTGCACCGTCAGCGCGTCGGGCACCATGCCGCCGTTGCCGCCCGCGGGGCTCAGACGAATGCCGACGCGGTCGCCGCCGATGGCCGCCGCGGTGCGACGGGCGATCTCCGCCGCGAAGCGCACGCGCCCTTCGACCGTGCCGCCCCAGCGATCGGTGCGCTGGTTAGTGACGGCGTTGAGGAACTGCTCGATGAGGTAGCCGTTCGCGCCGTGCAGCTCGACGCCGTCGAAGCCCGCGGCGATGGCGCGCTCGGCGCTGGCGACGTGCTCGGCGATGGTCTTCTCGACCTCTTCATCGGTGAGCGCGTGCGGCACGGGGTGCGGCTGCATGCCCTTGGTGTCGGTGTACATCTCGCCGGGCATCGCGACGGCCGACGGCGCCACCACGCGCGCGCCCGCGGGCAGGTTGGCCTCGTGGCCCACGCGGCCGGTGTGCATGAGCTGCACGAAGATGCGGCCGCCCGCGGCGTGCACCGCGTCGGTCACCTTCTTCCACCCCGCCTGCTGCGCGTCGGTGAAGAGGCCCGGAATGCGCGCGTAGCCCAGCCCGTCGGGCGACGGCGAGGTGCCCTCGGTGATGATCAACCCGGCGTCGGCGCGCTGCGCGTAATAGGTGGCGGTGATGTCGGCGGGCACGTTGCCCAGCGCGCGGCTGCGCGTCATCGGCGCCATCACGATGCGGTTCTTGAGGGTGATGCGGCCCAGCTTGAACTCGGAGAAGAGGAGATCGCTCATAGGTGGGCGCACTGATGCGCCCATCGCCGCCGCGTTTCGCGATCGATGTGTGAGACGGTCTGTCCCATCGGGCAGGGTCCGTCAGCCGCACGCGCCGAGCACGCAGCGCCCGTCGTTGCAGACGAGCCCCTGCGCGCACACCGTCGGCTCGGGGCAGCCGCCGTCGAGCGGCACCGGCTTCGCGCACGCGCCCCTGAGGCACACCAGCGTCGCCTCGCAGTCCCAGAACGTGCTGCACGCAGCGCCCTCGGCGCCGAGCGTCGCGCAGGCCCCAGCCCGGCACGCCAGCGGCGCGCGGCAGTCGCTGTGAAAGGAGCAGGCGCCTCCGAGCCCCGCCGGGGCGACACACACGCGCTGGGTCGCGTCACAGCGCAGCCCCTGCGCACACCACGCGTCGCTGCAGTCTTCGCCCTGCTGCGCCCACCGCCGGCACGTGCCCGACATCGAGCACACGAGACCGAGGTCGCACTGCCCGGCCGTGCACGCCGCGCCTTCGCGCAGCGTCGTGCCGCACCTGCCACTCACGCACGCCAGCCCGTCAGCGCACGGCACCGCGGACACCTCGTCGCTGGCGGGCAGACAGGAAGCGCCGCGCTCTCCTCGAGACGCGCAGCGTACGCCTCCGTCAGCGAGGCCCGAGGCGAAGCCCGAGCCACATGCGGCGGTGTCGTTCGCCTCGGCGCCATCGGCCAGCATCGCAGCGCAGGTGCCGGGGCATTGGTCGGAGAGCGCGCAGTGCGTGCCGGGCCGGCATTCCAGGTTGGCGTGGCAGTCGGTGCCAACGCCGAGCGTTCCGCGGAAGACGTCGCGAAGGCAGTTGCGACCGCCACAGGTCGTGCGCCACTGCTCCACACAGGCGCGCGCGGCCGAAGGGTCGAACACCACCACGCCGGCGTCGAGGTCCTGCCACAGGCGCGGGGTGCACAGCTGCGCGTAGCGGTTGGCGGAGGGGTTCACGAGTTGTTCGCAGGAAGTGCCGTTCGCCTTCGATTCGCACGCCTGCGCCCGCCCACAGAGGAAGAGGGACGTCAGCTGGTCGCAGAAGCCCTGCGCGTCGTCAGGGACGCCCTCGTCGACCGGCGTGAGGCACTGGCAGTTCGCGAAGCCGAGCAACGCCAGCAGGGAGAGAGCACGCATGTCCCCATCGATACGGGGAAGGGCGCGCGGGTCTCACGGCTGAGACGCACGAATCAGAAGCCGACCGGCCAGGTGATGGGCTCGGACTTCGGCTCGAGATGAGGGCGGAACCTCGTCCCTGCGACCACGCGCAGCAGGCACTGCACCAGCGCAGGCGGTCCCTCCGACGCCGGCTCATCGGGGACAGCTTGCCCGGACGACAAGATGGAGAACCGAAGCAGCGCCTTCCCTCGTTCTCCTGGGCAGAGACGGCGAGGCCTCCGACCAGCGCCCAGTGACGATTCAGCTCAGTCAACACCTCCGCGAGCCGGGCCAGCGCAGTCTGCAGACGATTCACGGCGCCTGTGCTCCGGGAGCGGGCGAAGCCGGAGGAACGTCAACGTCGGCCCGTTGCAGCCACTCGTCGACAGCCTCTTCGACGGCCTCGTCCGACCAATCGGGGTGCTTCCGCCGCACCTTCTGCCGGTACATCGCCTCGCCTGCCTCGAAGAGCTCGAAGGCGAGTCGAAGGTTGTCGCTGCGTTCAGCGCGTTCTGCGGTCACCACCCCATCGTATCGAACCGCAGAGTGATTGACGCAGCGTGGCCTCGGGTTTCCCGCGAACGCCCTCGCCGCCTGCGCCGTTCGGCTACTCTTCGGCACTCATGCCCCGCCTGCCCGATCGTGTCCTCGCCCGCATGCAGCCGTCTTCCACCGTGGGCGCGAAGCTGGGACGCACGGAGCTCACGGACACCACGGTGACCGAGGCGCGCGCGGTGGCCACGCGGGCGGTCGACGCGGTGGCGAGCGCGGAGGCCCTCTCGGTCCTGGCGACCCGGCTGCGCGGCGAGCCGATTGCGCGGCCGCTGTCGTCGCTCGCAGACCTGCCGTCAGGCAAGCGGTTCCTCGACGGCACGCTCAAGCTGAGCGCGCAGTCGGCAGCGGTGGACGTGAAGGTGCTGCAGCGCGCGTTGATGAAGATCGGCGCTCATCACCCGCAGGGCCGCACCGAGCCTGCGCTGATGTTGCTCCCGTACGGAGCCGACGGCTCGCTCGGTCAGGGCACCTTGCGCGCGGTCGATGCGGCGCTGCGGCTCGCGGGGCGCGCGGACCTGACGCCGGCCGCGAATCGCCAGCCGCTCGGGCGCGACGTCGCGCAGGCCATCGAAGGGCTGCTCCGCGCCACGCCGAACGTCGAGCTGCCGCCGCAGCAGGACGTATTTCCGACCAGCCCCGCGATCCCGCAGCGGCTCAACCTCATGGGCCGCGTCGCCCTGCCCGTTCCCAGCACCGCCTTCGACGCGCGGTGGAAGGGCGTGCTCGCGCGCATCGACGCCGAGAAGTCGAAGTACCACCCCGGGGCCGCCGGTCTCTCGCCCGCGGCGAACGCGTGGATCACCGAGCTGCAGACGGTGCGCGGCAAGCCGGAACTCTTTCAGCTCAACCGGGTGAACACCATCGTCAACGAGACGCCCTACCTCTCGGACACCACCGACACCTGGAAGACCCCGCTCGAGTTCTTCGCCCAGCGCGGCGATTGCGAAGACTTCGCCATCGCCAAGATGGTGAGCCTCAAGCTCCTCGGGTTCGACGAGTCACGCATGCGGCTGCTCGCGGTGCACGACACGATTTCCGGGCAGGCGCACGCGGTGCTCGCGGTGGACCTGCCCGACGCGACCTACATCCTCGACAACCAGTCGCAGCTGGTGCTCAAGCATGAGGACATCAAGGTGAGCGGGCAGTTCGTCTACCAGCCGCTCGTCGCCCTCACGCGGGACAAGTCGTACCTCTACGGCATCCAGCGCTGACCGCGCGCGCGGCTATTCGTCGCTGAGCATCTTCTGCAGCTCGACTTTGCTCGAGATGCCGAGCTTCTCGTAGATGTTGAAGAGGTGCCGTCGCACGGTGTTGGGCGAGACGCCGAGCCGCGCTCCGAGCTGGCGGTGGGTGTCACCTTCCGAGAAGAGCTGGGCGATCTCACGCTCGCGGGTGGTGAGCTGATCAGCGGGAACGGCGCGGCGAACGTGCAGCAGGAAGACGCCCCCCGCCGACGGGTCGGACCGCACCGCCAGCCGGCCGAGCACCTCGCGCGTCGAGCGGCCGGCGAGCGCGACGTCATGAACCGCGTCAGGGAGCAGCGGCCCTTCCCAACCGGAGAACTCGCCGCGGAGGAGGTCGGTGAAGCCGGGTTCAGCCTCGAGAATGATCCCCTCGTCGTTGACGATGGCCGCGGCCTGGCCGTGCGCGTCGGTCATCGCGGTGCGGGCGCGGAGCTGGCCCAGGCGCGCGCGACGGGAAGCGGCGATGACGTGCGGCACGACCAGCTCCATCGCGGCGCGCTCGTCTTCGGTGAAGGGCCGCTTCGGGTCGGAGCCGTACACCGAGAGCACCCAGTAGAGGCCGGCCTGCTGCGCCACCATCGCCGTCACCAGCACGTGCGCGAGCCTCCACTCGCGGCAGTGCGCCTTCATCGCCTGCAGCCCCTCGAAGAACGGACCGTCGACGGCGAAGTTGCCGGTCTGGTTCGGGTGCGTGAAGGCCCAGACGGCGACGCGGTCTTCGTGGCGGACGGTGTCCCAGCTCGCCATGAACTCCGGCGGCTGCCGGTGGAGCACCACGTCGCGGCCCGTCGGCGCGCCCGCCTGGATGGTGCCGATGGCGAGCAGCCCCGAGTCGAAGGGGATGAGACGGGCCAGGCGATCGAGCGCGGCGTGCTGGAACTCGCGGTAGCCCAGCTCGTTCGAGCGCTCGTGGAGCTCGAGCAGGAAGGAGGCGAGCGCGGCGGCGGACGGCATGCCGGCCCCGTAGCCGACCGGCGCGGCTGCGTCATCGGCTCACGCGAGGGGCTGCACGCTCACTGCGCGAGCACGAGGTAGAGCGCCGTCGCGCGCAGTCCGCTCTCGTAGCTGGCCGCGCCGGAGGGAAGGAACCACACGGTCGCCCAGTCTCCCTGCTGGCTGAACGAGCCCACGCGCACCGGCTCGCGGGCCCCACCGGGTGTCACGCGCTCCGCCGTCACGCGGTAGACGCCGACCGGAATGTCGAGCGCGAACGAGGTGTCGCTGCCGGGCTTCACCACGATGGAGCGGGAGAGCGTCGTCGCCGCGCTGCCATCGATCAGCGAGGCCACGGGCTCGAGCGTGAGGTTGACGGTGTCACCGGCGTCCATGCGGCGGTCGTAGATGCTGCCAGTGCCGTTCATCAGCTCGAGCGTGCCGCCGAAGTAGCCCGCCGAGCCGTCGGCCTCGCGGTCGGGAATGCGGCCCGTGAGCTGCCAACGGAAGTCACGCACCACGCCCGCGCCCGGCGTGAAGAAGTCGTAGTCGGCGAGGTTCGGCATGCCGAGGCGCAGCGTGTACTTCTGCTCGGCGTAGGTGACCTCGGTCCACGCGACGACCTTGTAGCCACCGACCGGGAGCTGCGGTGAGAGGTAGCGGCCGGCGGCGTCGGTGGTGACGTCGTAGTAATGCCAGTCGTTCTCGATGCGCACGCGCGCGCCGGCGATGGGGCGGCCCTGGGGGTCGGTGACGAGGCCGGTCACTCGGTCGGCGAGCTGGTTGGGGGTGGTGGGGGTTGGGTTTCCGGTGGGGCCGGGCGTTTGGGTCGGTGGCCACGACGGCGGCGGCGACGAGGGCGGCGGTGGTGACGAGGTTTCGCCACAGGCGACGAGGAACGAGACGGTCAGGAGGAAGAGGACGGCACGCATCGGCAGCTCCGTGAGAGGTGCGGAGAAGATGCCGACGGTGCGGCGGGTCGCCCATGATGCATCTGCATCAGATGGCGGCGGGAGGTTGGAGGTTCGCCGCCCCTCACCCCAGCCCTCTCCCCGCTTGCGCAGGGAGAGGGTGTAGGGTTCGCGCGCTTTGCATCCCGCGCAGCTCCGCTATCTCGTCGAGGATCTCGTTCGCCTGCGTCGCTCAGACGAGCCGCGCCGCTCGACGTCGCCGCACCGCGCCGCGAAGGTCGACCCCAACCCGCACCAGATCGAAGCCGTCATCTTCGCCCTCGCGCGACTGCGTGAAGGCGGCTGCATCCTCGCGGACGAGGTCGGCCTCGGGAAGACCATCGAAGCCGGCCTCGTCATCGCGCAACTCCGCGCTGAAGGTGCGCGACGCATTCTGCTCATCGCGCCCAAGTCGCTGCTCGGTCAGTGGCGTCAGGAGCTCTTCCAGCTCTTCGACCTGCAGACGCGCGAGGGCTCGGCGAAGGCCGGTGGCTTCGATGGCGACGGCGTGTTCCTGATCAACCGCGAGGCCGCGGGCTCCGAGAACGGCGCGCGCGCGCTGGCGATGGCCGAGCCGTTCGACCTGTGCGTCATCGACGAGGCGCACGAGGTGTTCGCCGGCATCTACAAGCGCTTCACGCAGGCCGGCGACTACAACCCGAACTCCGAGCACGCGCGCACCGCGGGCCGGGTGCGGGAGGCGCTCGGCCGCACGCCGATGCTGCTGCTCACCGCGACGCCCATTCAGAACAACCTCGCCGAGCTGTGGGGCCTCGTGCAGTACGTCGATCCGCTCGGAACGCTGCTGGGCGATCTCCCCACCTTCCGCGAGGTGTTCTGCGGCAGCGACGATCGCCAGCTCGCCCCCGGCCAGGAAGAGGAGCTGCGCTCGCGGCTCAAGCTCGTGCTCCAGCGCACGCTGCGCCGTCAGGCCCAGAGCTTCCTCGAGCGCCCCTTCGTCAACCGCGAGGCGCGGCTCTTCGAGTACGCGATGAGCGAGCAGGAACGCGCGCTCTACGACGACGTCACCGCGTACCTCCTCGAGCCGGGCATCCTCGCGTTCCAGGGACGCCACCGGCAGTTGTTGTTGATCGGCTTCCACCGCCGCATGGCGAGCTCGACCCGCGCGCTGCAAGCGAGCCTCGAGCGCATCGTCGCCCGGCTGCAGAAGATGCTCGACGGAGACACCGCTCCCGAGCTCGGCCCGACGGATCTCGAGCTGGAGGAAGACGACGATGACGAGCCGCCCGCCGACGCGCCGGTGATCAACGCCAGCCCCGCGGCCATCCGCGCCGAGCTGCAGCGCGTGCAGGGCTTCGTCGAGCGCGCGCGCGCCGTGGGAAACGACGACGGCAAGTTCAAGGCGCTGCGCAACGCACTGAGCTTCGTGTCGGGTCGCGCGCGCGCCGGGCAAGGCAGTGACCGGGTGGTGATCTTCACCGAGTCGCTCGTCACGCAGGCGTCGTTGCGCGAGCGGCTGATCAGCTCAGGCGTGGTGACCGACGACGAGGTCACGCTGCTGAGCGGCGACAACGACTCGCCTCGCGCGAAGGCCGCCCTCGAGCGGTGGCGCAAGGAGATCGTCAGCGAAGGTGAACCTCCCAGCACCGAGGTCGCCATCCGCCTCGCGCTGGTGCACGAGTTCAAGACCCGCTCTCGCGTGTTCATCAGCACCGAGGCGGGCGCGAAGGGCCTCAACCTGCAGTTCTGCAACACCGTCGTGAACTACGACCTGCCCTGGAACCCCCAGCGCATCGAGCAGCGCATCGGCCGCTGCCACCGCTACGGCCAGCAACACGACGTCACCGTCATCAACTTCCTCGCGAAGGACAACGAGACCCAGCGCCTCACCTTCGACATCTTGAGCCAGAAGCTCGAGCTGTTCGGCACCGTGCTCGACGCGAGCGACCAGGTGCTGCACCGCGCCGGCGACACCTCGGGCGAAGTGCTGGTCAGCGCGCTCGGCGCCGAGTTCGAGGGCGAGCTCCGGCGGATCTACGAGCGGGCGCGCACCGTCGATGAGGTGCAGGAAGAGCTCCGCGCGCTCAGAGATCGCGTGGCCGATGAGCGTCGCCGCTTCGAAGAGACCAGCGCGCGCACCGCGAGCGTGCTGGCCGAGCGCTTCGATGAAGACGTGCAGAAGGTGTTCAGGCGGCACCAGGCCGAGCTCCCCGCAGCGCTCGCGGAGCTGGATGCGGATCTGCTGCGGGTGGTCGGCGCCCACCTCGACGCGCGCGGCGTGAAGTGGAAGGTGTCACGCGCCGAGCACGGGGAAGTGCTGGAGGTCGAGGGCGTGGTGCACACGCCGCTGCACCTCGCGCACCCGCTGGTGGTCGAGGCGGTGCGGGCAGCGCGAGAGGTAGAGCACCTGGGTGGCGCGGTGGTGAAGGGCTCGGGCAAGGTGGGGCGGGCTCGGTTGAGGCTGGTGAAGCTGTGCGTCGACGGCTTCGAGCGCGTGGAGGAGTTGTTGCCCGTGGTGGTGATGAGCGATGGCGAGGTGCTCGGGAACGAGGAGGGTGTTGGGTTGATGCGCTTGCAGTGGTTGCCCCTCTCCCCGACCCTCTCCCCCCTGGGGGGAGAGGGAGAGCAGATGAATGAAGGGGTGGAGCAGGCGGTGTTCTTCGCCCAGGCCGCCATCGACGCCGCCGAACACCACCGCTTCGAGCGCGCCCTCATTCAGGGCGAACGCTTCGTCGAAGACCGGCTGCTGGTGTTGCGCAAGCGCCGCGCGCTGGTGGCCGAGCGGTTTGACCTCGCGACGCAACGACGCGACGGCGCGACCGGGTCAGAGGCCCGCGAGGACGCCGAGCAGGCGCGCGTGAACCTGCAGAAGCAGCTGGACGCGCTCGACGATCAACTCGAACAACTCTCGCGCCGCGACGACCCGCGCTTCCTGCAGCACCAGGCGCACATTCAACAGCGCCGCTACACCGCTCCCCGCCTCGAGACGCTGTTCGAGCTCGACCTGGTTCTCGAATGAAACGCACGGAGGAAGACATCGTGCTCAAGCTGCTCCACACCGCCGACTGGCATCTCGGTCGCCGATTCCCCCGCTTCGGCGCCGAGGCCGGCAAGACGCTCTCGCGCGCCCGCCGTGACGTGCTCGAGCGCATCTTCCTCGAGGCCGAACGCGGCCAGGTCGACGCCGTGCTCTGCGCGGGCGACCTCTTCGACACCCCGCAGCCCGACAAGGACTTCCGCGACGCGCTGGTGCAGGTGCTGCAGAAGCTGAGCTGGAAGAACCGGCTCGTGTTCCTGCTCCCCGGCAACCACGACCCGCTGGTCACCGAGTCGGTGTGGCGCGACCCGTCGTTCCGCAAGGCGCTGCCGCCCTTCGTGCACGTGGTGGATCAAGAGCTGCTCGAGGTGACGCTGCCCAACGACTGCGTGCTCTACGCGGTGCCTTGTCTGTCGCGCGCTGGCCAGAAAGATCCGACCGAGTCGATTCCCCCTCGCGCGCCGGGCGACACGCGGGTGCGCATCGGTCTCGTCCACGGCTCGACCTTCGACGCCGGCGACTGGAAGACCAACTTCCCCATCTCGCGCGACGCGGTGCTCGAGCGCGGCCTCGACTACCTCGCCATCGGTGACACGCACGGCTTCCGCTACGTGCCGCCCGAGCGCAAGCAGCCGCCCACCATCTACCCCGGCACGCCCGAGCCGACCGCCTTCGACGAGCACGACGCCGGCCACGTAGCGCTGGTGTTCATCACCCGCTCGCGCCAGGCGATGGTGCAGAAGAAGCCCGTCGCGCAGTGGAAGTGGGAAGAGGTCACCGTGCGCTCGATGGAAGAGCTCCGCCTGCTCGCGCGACGCACCGACCTCGCGACGCGCGTGCTGCGGCTCACGCTCGACCTGCGCGTCACCACGCCCGAGTACCAGGAGGCCGAGGCGATCCTCGGCAAGCTGATGGGCTCCGACGCCACGCACGCCCGCGTCGGCGTGCTGGAGCTCGATCGCGAGAAGCTCTCGCTCGACCTCTCGAACGTGCAGGACCTCAGCGCCGACCTGCCCGCCGTGCTGCAGGCCACGGTGAAGCGCCTCAAGCTCGAGGCCGAGAAGCCCGAGCTCCGCGCCGCCGCCGAGCGTGCGCTGTTCCACCTCTTCACGCTGTCGAAGCAGCCGGCGAAGAAGGCGACCTGACATGCGCTTCGCGAAGCTGAAGGTCGAGAACTTCAAGGCCATCACCTCGGCGGAGGTGGACTTCGGGCCCGGCCTCAACGTGCTCTACGGGCCGAACGACCTCGGCAAGTCCACCCTCGGGCAGGCGCTCAAGGCGGTGCTGTTGCTGCAACCGAACAGCGCCGTCGCCAGCGAGTACCAGCCGTGGCACGAGGCCATCGCGCCCGTCGTCTCGCTCACCTTTCAAGACGACGACGGCAAGTACTGGCGCGTCGAGAAGCACTTCACCGAGAACCGCGCGTCGCTCGCGTTCTCGAAAGACGGCCGCGAGTTCACCGCCGACGTCAACGAACGCGCGGTCGACGAGAAGCTCCGCAAGCTGCTGGGGTGGGGCATTCCCTCGCCAGGCAAGGGCGGCCCGCGCGGCATGCCCGAGAGCTTCCTCGCCAATGCGCTGCTCGCGGCGCAGACCGACGTCGAGACGATCCTCACCACCAGCCTCGAGAAGGACCTCGAGCAGACCGGCAAGCTCAAGCTGACCAGGGCGCTGTCGGCGCTGGCGCAGGACCCGCTCGTGCGCCACGTGCTCGACGCCGCGCAGGGGGAATATGAGCGCTACTACACGCCCACCGGCCGCAGGCGCGGGGGACAGAGCGCGCCGCTGACGCTCGCGTCCGACGCGGTGAAGAAGCTCACCGACGAGCTGATGCAGAAGCAGCAGGCGCTCGAGCAGTCGAACGCCACCGAGCTCGAGGTGAAGCGGCTCCACGAGGCGTGGCTCGACGCGCAGCACCGCGCCGAAGAGCTCGAGCAGCGCCTCGAGAAGGCCCGCGCCGGCCTCACCCGCGCCGCCGAGAAGCGTGCCGCGGCCACCACGCTCGCGACGGAAGAACAGGCGCTGGCCCAGCTCGACCTGCTCGTCGCGCGGCTCAAGGCGCTCGACGTCGAGCACGGCGCGCTCCAGCGGCAAGCGCAGGATCTCGAGGCCGCGCTGGTGCGCGCGCAGCAGGGCGTGAAGACCGCCGCGGCCGCGCTGCGCGACGCAGAAGAGAGCCACCGCAAGGCGACCAGCGCCGATGGAGAGGCCGAGCGCGCCATCGCCCGCGCCACCGCCGAGGCCGAGCTGGCGAAGCTGAGCTCCACGCGCACCGAGCTGACGGGGAAGCTGGAGAAGGCCCGCGCCGCGAAGAAGGTGCAGCTCGAGCTCAAGGCGCTCGCCGACGAGCAGGCGACGCTGACGACGAAACTGGGCCCCGCGAAGGCGCAGCAGGTCGAGGCCGAACACAACGCCGCGTTGATCAGCGGCATCATGAACTACGGCGCGTGGCGCACGGCGAGCGACGCGGCCGCGAGCGCGGAGCAGTGGAGAGCCGACGCGCAGGCCGCGCGGACCGAGGCGCTGAAGAAGACCACCGAGCAGCTCGCGCTCCAGCAGAAGGCGAAGACGCTCGAGGACGAGGTCGCCCAGCAGCGCGCGGTGTTGCCCGACGACAAGCAGCTCGCGCAGTTCGGCCGGCTGCGCACCGAGCTCGATCTCGCCGAGGCAGCGCTGGGTGGTGGAGTGACGGTGACGGTGCGGCCGAAGAGCGCGCTGCTCCTCCGCAGCACCACCGACGAGAGCCCCGCCGACGAGACGAGGACCGCGAAGGAGTTGGTGCTCGAGGCCAACCGCCGCGTGCAGCTCGCCATCGGTGACCTGGTGGAGATCGAGGTCGTCACCGGCGCCGCCGAGAAGCGGAAGGAGGCCGAGCGGCTGCGCAAGAAGTGGAAGAGCGAGGTGCTGCCCGCCCTCGAGCGCGCCGACGTCGGCTCGTTGACCGAGCTGCAGGAGCGCGTGCTGACGCTCACCGAGCGACTGCAGGACGCGAAGCAGTGGAAGGACCAGGCGCGCGCGCTCGACGCGGAGCTCAGGTCGCTGCGGGACCGCGCCACCATGCTCGACGAGAAGGCCGCCGGCGCGCCGACGCCCTCGCAGCTCGCGGAGAAGGAACGGCAGATCGGCCCGCTCGACCGCGGCATCCTTCAGCAGGCCTTCGCGGGCATGAAGGACTGGGAGGCCGAGACGCGCCCGCAGTACGAGCAGCTCATGAAGGTCCTCGCGCAGGCGAAGACCACGGTGACGGAGCTCGAGGCGAAGTTGACGCTGACGGCGCACCGGCTCGACGACGTGCGCGCGCGGCAGGTCGACGTCGCCGAAGACGTGGGCGCGTTGGAGGCGTCGTTCACCACGCTCGAGCTGGCAGTGGGGAAGGCGCAGGCGCGGCTGACGCAGCTGGAGCAAGAGCGCAGCGGTGCGGTGAAGCAGGCGCTCGCGCGGGTCGACGAAGCGAAGGCGGCGCTGACGAAGGCCGAGCAGCTCGTGGCCGAAGCCGACGCCGCGCTCACGCAGGCCCGCACCACGGCCAGCACCAGGCAAGGTGAGCGAGAGGCGGTCGCGGCGCAGGTGCAGCAAGCCAACCGCCCTGCCCTCGTGGAGCGCGTCGAGAGCGCCCGGCGCAAGCTGGCCAGCTACGCCGACGTCGAGGTGCTCAGCGACGACGAGTTCGCCGCGCGAGAGCTGGCCGTGAACACCGCGCGCGCCGCCGCCGAGCAGGCCGGCCGCGACTTCGCCAACGCCGAGGGCGCGCTGAGCAAGGTCGGCGGACCACAAGCGCGCGAACAGGTCAGGCAGCTCGAAGAGGCGCTGGTGGTGGCGAAGGCGCAAGAGCACCACCTCGAGGTCGACGCCGAGGCGTGGCGGCTGTTGATGGACGCCGTGCGCGCCTCAGAGCAGGAAGACAGCTCGAACCTCGGCAGCGCGCTGGCGGCACCGGTGACCTCGCGCTTCGCCGCGCTGACGAAAGGCCGGTACCCGGCGGTGCAGTTCGATCCCGCGCTGCGCGCCGCGAACATTCAGGTGCAGGGCGCGCTCGACGCGCATGACGTGCTCGGCGCGCTGTCGGTGGGCACGAGAGATCACCTCGCCACGCTGGTGCGCCTCGCCATCGCGCTGCAGTTGAAGAGCGCCATCGTGCTCGACGACCACCTGGTGCACACCGACCTCGGGCGGCTCGCGTGGTTCCGCGACGCGCTCCACGAGGCGGCGAAGGAGACTCAGGTGCTGGTGTTGACCTGCCGGCCCTTCGACTACGTGCCCGAGGGAGAGAAGGCTCCCGCGGACACGCGGTTGATCGATCTGACGAAGGTGATCAACCGCCGCTGACCGTCAGAAGCCGGCGATGGTGTTGATGCAGCCGCCACCCGGCGCGCAGCAGAAGCCATCGCGACACTCGGTGTAGCCCGCGCGCGTGCAGTTGCCGTTCACCGTGCACTGCGCCGGCATCATCGCGCCGATGGTCGTCTGGCCCGACACCTTGAAGCACACATACCCGCTGCGCGAGGTCGTCGACGTGCCCGGCGCCGTGCAGCGCCCGAGGCACACCGGGGCGACGCCACCGTCGGCGGTCGGCGAGTTCCAGCCGATGCCCGCCGGCCCGCACCACGTGAGGTCGGGCGTCGAGAAGAGGCTCGCCGCGCAGTAGCCACCCGGCCAGTCGGTGATGCACATCGAGAGCACCGAGTCGGGCGGGTTCGCGCACTGCGACTCCGAGGTGCACGCGTTGCCGAGCTTCGTGGGGCGGCCACCACCAGTGAAGGGCGGCGTGTTCGACGACAGATCGAGGCCCAGCCAGCAGCCCGCCTGCGTGGTCGGCTGCGTGAGGTCGGTCACCGGCAGGCAGCGCGTGCCCACCACGGTGGTGCACTGGCCCGACGCGCCGCGCGTGCACGACTCCACGCAGAAGCTCTGCGTCTCGTCGAAGAGGTTCAAGAAGGTGTTGGTGCCGCCCGCGCACACCGAGCCCGATGGACACGAGCCGCACACCTGGGTGCAGAAGCCCTGCGGGTACGAGAACGGCGAGAAGCCCGCCGTCGCGTTCGTGGTCAGCTTGCAGAAGCCGCCGTTGCCGAGCCCCGCGCACTGCTCGTTGGTGGTGCAGGGCGTGCCGACCCGCACCGTCATTCCGCCGCCACCGCCCGTCGCGCTGCCGCCCCCGGTGCCAGTGCCACCACCGGTCGCGCTCCCGCCGCCTGTACCGGAGCCCCCACCCGTCGCCGAGCCGCCGCCGGTGCCCATCGTCGTCGGCCGGCAGAGGCCCACCGAGCAGCTCGAGCCCAGCCCGCACACCGAGCACGTGTTGCCCAGCGAGCCGCACGCGTCGGAGGTCTGCCCCGACTTGCACTGGCCCATGGCGTCGCAACAGCCGATGGAGCAGTTCGTCGGGTCACACTTCGACGACGCGGTTCCACACGACGGGACCAACGCGACGACGAGGCCGGCTGCGACACCCACCACCAGGGCACGGAGTGATTGCATGCGCGCCCTCTACCACGGCGTCGATCACTTCAGACGCGCCGGCAGCGAGCTCAGCTTCGCGCGCTGAGCCTTCCGCTCGGCGACGATGTCGGCCTTGAGCGTCTTCCACGCCGCGTCGAGCGCCGCGGAGTTGCACTTCTTCTCTGCCGCCGCTTCGTGCGCCTTCCGCTGCGAGACGATGATGATGTAGTTCTGCTTGCCCCAGCTCGGGTCGTGCTGCCGCATGTACTGGTCGAAGCACCCGGAGTGCTTCGACTGCATCGCCCGCCACGCCAGCACGCGGGGCTTGAGGGTCGCCGGGGCGCGCGCTTCCCACGTCTCGAGGCGGTTGTCGTCGAAGCCCAGCTCGGGGATCGCGGGCAGCGTCACCTTCCCGGAGAGGTCGGCCAGCCGCTCGGTGCGCACCGACACCTGCTCGGCGGTGACGCGCAGCACGGTCGAGAACTCGGCGCCGTACTTCACCAGCAGCACCGGCTCGCCCACCGACACCGGCGACGCGTCGGCGTTGACGGTGAGGAAGAGCGACTTCGGGGCGGAGAGGAAGAGCGACTCCGGCACGGCCAGGTCGTACCAGGGGTACCAGGCGAGCAGCTCGCGCTCGGCCAGCGGCACCGAGGCCGGCACCTCACGCGAGGTGCGCAGCGAGCTCTTCCACGCGTCGTCCCACGACGAGCCGTTCTTCGCGCGCGGCTCGAGCGCCACCCACGCCGTCTTCGCAGCGGCCGACGAGAGGAACAGCGCGTAGCGACCCGCGGGGAGCGTGTCGCGCATCGACGCAGTGCCGTCGCACAGCTTGTTGAGCGGCACTTCGTTGAGCGGTAGCGCCACGAACTGCGTCGCGCCCTGCGCGTGGACGAAGCGCAGCGTGCCGGCGAGGGGCTTCTTCAGCTCGACGATGGCCGTGGGGCGGGGAGTGGTGGCGCCGCACAACGAGCGCACGCCGTTCACTGTCGGCGCGACTGGCACCTGAAAGACCGCGGGCAGCGCGTCGGGCGCGGAGATCGCCTGCTGCTCGGCGACGGCGAGGCGGCGCTCGAGGTTGGCGACGGTGAGCGTCACCGCGGTGACTTCCTTCTTCGGGTCGTTGGCGACGGCGAACACCGAGTACACGCCCGGCGCCCAGTCACCCTTCGGCTCGAGGCAGGTGCCGTCGGCGCGCTGCACGACCAGCCGCGCGTCGCTCTCGAGCGCCCAGGTGGAGCGGGTCTTCACCTCGAGGCGCGTCACCGGCTGCACGCGGCTGGCCGACTGGGTGCACGCCGAGAGCAGGCCCTTCGCGTCGACGCTGGGGCCGACTGGCAGCGCCGGCGTGGTGAACGGGTTCTCGGGCAGCGCGCCGTCGAGCACCACCGGGGCGGTCGCGGCCAGCGTGGCCTTCGCTGCTTCGGCGGCGCGCTCGAGCTGCGTCACCTGCACCGACGTGCCGACCGGGTGCGCGCTGCTGCCCTTGGGGAACACCGCGTAGGTGCCGGCGGCGAACTCGAGCTCGAGGAACTCGCCGTGGTCGAGGCAGTACGAGCGGAGGTCGGGCCGCTGCAGCACGATGGGCGTGGTCGTCCGTACCCGGAGCCGCGTCGCCTTCGCCACCGAGAAGCGCACGGTCGGCTCGGCGCTGACCTCGGATCCCAGCTGGCAGGAGCCCACGGTGTTCAGCGGCCGCGTCAGCTGGACGTCTTCGCGGGTGAAGGTGACGTCGAAGGGCTGGGCCTCGAGCGCGACGACCTCGCCGGGGGCGTTGGGGCTGGCGGTCGTGCTGGGGCCGGGGCGGGCGCCGGAGCCCTGAGGCGTCTCGGCCGAGCTGCCGGGCAACATCGAGAGCAACGACTTGCCGTTGACCGTCACACAGCCAGACACGAACAGCGCCAACGCGGAGGAGAGGAGGAGTCTCATGTGGTGGTTCCCAGAGGCGGGGTGGAAGTGCCTTCTGGGGCAGCAGTACCCATGAGCCCCCCTCGGTGGACGTCGCGCATTCGAGAACGCGATTCCTGAGTTCGAGAATCGAACGACCGGGGTTCCCACTTTTCCGGCGTCGGCCGGTCATCAGGGCACCATGACCTCGACCTCCCCCTGGCGCCTCGTCGGAGCACTGTTGGGCCTCGGCCTGTCTGGCTGCGTGTGCGTCCCCGAGTTCGGGCCGCCCGACGAAGAGCAGGAGGCGGACGGCGGTGAATGCCCCCGCTCGGTGCTGCAGAGCTGCGACGACTGGCGCTGCGCCGGGGGCCAGCTCGTGCAGCGCGTACCGGCGATCGGGCAGACCACCGAGGTGACCGGCACGCTGTCGGGCCAGTACGTCACCAACGACCTGCAGGTCATCGACTTCACCGTCGCCACCACCAACGGCGTGACGCGCGCGACGTACCGGCCGAACTCGGCGCCGTGCGCGGAGCTGAACGTCGAGCTGACCGACCGCGAGCACGCCAGCTTCACGTGGGACGGCGTGCGCTTCGACGGGCGTGGCGCGTTGTCGGCGGCGCAGCTCACGGCGTTGGCGTCGTTCAAGCGCAGCCCGTACGTGGGCGCGGTCACCAGCGTGCCGCTCGAGCTCGGCTGTCACCCCGACGTCGGCGCGGCCCACCTCGCGGCGCTGCTGTTCCCGCTGCAGGTGCTGCTCAAGTACGACGTGACGCCGAACTCTCGGGCCGCCGGCCTCGAGGCGCTCGGACAGGGCTCGACCTGCGGGTACTTCGGTGAGCGGGCCGATCTCCACCGCAGCCCGCGCATCGACGGCGAGAAGCGGCTGGGCCCGTTGCAGTTCGCGCGCGCGGATCTCGTGCCGCACGTCTTCGGCTACTTCGCGCTCGACGGGAGCGGCGCCACCGAAGCCACCACCCAGCCGCTGGAAGGCGACCTGACCGGCCCGTGCTCGGCGCGCTGCCGTGGCGCGTGCGGACCCGACTGCCCCGACACCTGCACCGCGCGCAGCATCACCCGCTGCTCGACCGACGGCGGCGTGGACGAGGCGGTCGACGAGTTCGACTGCGGCGTGCACGACGGCTGCGTGAAGCACGACGACTGCTACGACGACTGCCACCGGAGCAACGCCTGCGGGAGCTGGGGCGCGGCCTTCTGTCGCCGCGGCTGCGATAGCGACGCGGTCGCCGGCTACGGCATCGACGACACGTCCGACTGGGCGCGCGGCAAGGGTCCCTTTCAGCGCCGCGTCACCTTCGCCTACGCGCGGCCGTCACCGGGAGCCTGCTCGTGCGTCGCGCCGGGCACCGAGGTGACGCTCGCCGACGGCAGCAGCCAGGCCATCGAGACGCTCAGCCAGGGCCAGCAGATCCTCGCGTTCGACGTCGACGCGGGCGTCATCATCCGGGCGAACATCGAGCTGGTGCTGGTGCACGGCGGCCACGAATACACGCTCGATCGACTGCAGGCCGCGAGCGGTGAGGAGCTCGAGCTGACCGGCAACCACCCCGTCTTCACGCAGCGCGGCTTCGTGCGCACCGAGGACCTGGGGGTGGGCGACACGGTGTTCATCGTCGACGAGGCGGCGGCGCAGACGCGGCAGGAGCGGTTGATCTCCATCATCCGCAAGAGCGCGACCTCGAACGTCACGTACAACCTGAAGACGAGCGCGGGGAACTACTTCGCCGCCGACCTGCTCATTCACAACAAGTGCCTCGCGGGTGAGTCGCTCATCGAGACGCCGGAAGGTGAGGTGGCGATCTCGACGCTGCAGCCCGGTGACCTGGTGCGCGGCGTGGAAGCCGGTGTGGCGGTGTGGACGCCGGTGCGCGCGGTGTACCGCAAAGACACGGCGCTGCCCTCGTTGCCCGGGCGCGTGCTGAGCGAGTCGGTGCGCCTGACCGACAACCACGTGCTGTCGCTGCAGGGCCGCGCGGCGGGGGAGCTGGGGCTGCCGTCGACGGCCATCGAGGGCGCGGTGTTCGACCTCGAGACCGGCACTGGCAACTTCGTCGCGGGCGGGGTGCTCCTCGAAGCGGGCCGCTGAGCGCGCGACCTGTGCGAACCTGCGCGCATGGCACCGCCTCCGAAGAAGGGCACTCCGCAGAACCGCAAGCCGCAGCGCGGACAGGAGGTCGTCCAGGTCTTCGAGCCGGCCGAGCTGGTGCGCCTGTACGACGAGTCGGTGGCGCTCGCGTGGTGGCAGCGAGACGCGCTGCCCGACGCCTCGCAGGTGCTCGCGCGAGAGCCCTTCACCTGGACCGCGGAGGTGACGCCTTCGGGTGAAGAACTCGCGCCCCTCGAGCCGCTCGTCGCCTCGGCCGCGGTGCTGGAGCGGGTGAAGGAGCTGCTCGAGCTCCACGCCGCGCTGTTCGAGGCCGAGCTGATCGGCGTGCGTGTCGCGTTGACGCAGAAGCCGCTGTGCCCCTCGCTTCATCTCAACAAGCAGCACTGCCGGTTGATCAGCACCCTCGCCGGGCCGGGCACGCAGTGGGTGACGGGGCCGCTCTACGCGGCGCACGACAAGGCGGTGGTGGAGCAACTGCCGTCGGGCGCGGCGGCCTGGTTCAAGGGCCTCGCGTGGCCGGGCGTGCAGCCGATTCCGCACCGCAGCCCTCCGGGTGAGGCGCGCCGGCTGGTGTTGAGCCTCGACCTGCTCTGAGCGTCACGCTTCGCGGATGATGGCCACGTAGTCGCCGTCGTTGAGCCGCACCACGCGCGGCGCGCCGGGCCCCGCGAGCGCGAACAGACACAACGCCGGCCCATCTTCGACGGCGAACCCACGCAGCGGCTTGGTGTCGCTGGTCTCGGTGGCGTACGCCGACAGCCACACGTCGGGGAACAGCCGCAGCGTGCGCGCGCCGTAGGTGCGTTCCTGCACCCGCTGACTGGCGGCCATCGCGGCGCGCACCTCCTCGAAGGTGGCGGCTGCGGGGCGCGAGCTGACGACGGCGTGCGCGTACTCGCGCGCGAAGCCATCGTGAATGACCGAGCTCGGAGACGACGTCGGCGTCGCCGGCTCGACCTCGCGGCGGAAGGTGTCGGCGGCGATGCGCTCGAGCTCCTCGACGGTGAAGTGCGGGAACACCGCGCTGCCGTCGACCTCGATGACCATCAGCTCGCTGCCGTGGAGCCCCATCAGGCTCGCCTTGCCGTTGGCCTGCTGCACCACGTACGCGAAGCCGCCGCGCTTGAGCTCGACGACGCGCAGCGCCTCGATGGCCCCGCCCGGGCTGCGACGGAGGAACACGTCACGCGAGAGCATGCGCGACGCGGCGCGCTTCACCAGCTCGAAGGGCGACTCCTCCAGCGGCGAACCGGGGTCCTTCTCGAAGGCGACGCGGTAGGCCTCTCCGTTCTCGCCCACCATGTGCAGCCGCACCGCGCTGGCCTGCTCGCGTTGGAAGAGCGCCTCGAAGCGACCCTTCTCGACGATGGCGCGCCCGGTGTCCGACTCACTGCGGGCGTAGCGCGAGAGCATGCGCCACACGCCGCCGCTGCCCTGCTCCTGCGCGAGGAAGGCGTCCCACGCGGCCTGCGCGTCGGCGGCGAACTCACACGAGAAGCCCGCGAGCTCACCCGACACGCGCATCGCGCTCCCGGTGCCCTTCACCTCGCGGCCGTCGGGCAGCGTGACGGTGAAGCCGAAGCTCGAGCCTTCCTCCGGGAGCCGCGGACACGGCGCGCTGAAGCCCGCGTGCGAGACGTCTTCGGTGGTGGTCTCGAGCTCACCGTCGGGCAGTTGCAGCCGCAGCCGCAGGTTCACCGGGTAGCGCGCGTGGCGACGGCTTCCGAACATGTGTCGTCATTCTTCTCGCTCTGGCCGCGCGCACCAAGGGCTGAGTTCCCACGCCGAGGCCATCGGACGGTCCAGTTCTTCATGACGACTCCTCGCGTTGACCTCTACACCGGCGTGCACAAGGGCCTGCGGGCCTTCCTCTTCGACACGTACGTTCGACTGCAGCGCCTCGACGTCGGTGACGAGGTCGGCATCACCGAGACGATGACCCAGCTGCGCACGGTGCTGCGACTGTGCGATCTCCACCTGCACGACGAGAGCGAGCACATTCACCCCGCACTCGAGGCCCGCACCGAAGGCGCCGCGCTGCACGCCGAGGAGCACCACGACGATCAGGCCATCGAGGCGCTGCACCTCCGCGCGCTGGGCGACGACGTGTTGATCCGCCGCCATGGAGAGCGCGCCCGCGCCCTGCAACAGCTCGTGCGCCGCTACTCGCGCTACGTCGGTGGGCAGCTCGAGCACATGAGCCACGAAGAAGAGGTGCTGCTGCCGGCGCTGCACGCGGCGTTCACCGACGACGAACTGCGCGCGATGCACCACGCCATCGTCAGCAGCATCCCTCCCGCGGACATGGCGGTCTTCCTGCGCTGGATGTTTCCGGCCGTGTCCCACCCGGAGCGCGTGGCGATGCTCAGCGGCATGAAGGTCGGCCCCCACGCGGCGTTCGTCGGCGCCCTCTCGCTGGCCTGCGCGCACCTGCCGCCGGTGGAGGCGACGCACCTGCTCGAGGCGCTCGGTCTGAAGGAAGTTCCTCGCGCGGCGTGAGCGGCACGACGCAGCGTTTGCGTGACGCCTCGCGCAAGTCGCTGGAAACGCAATCGGTACACCGAGTGCACGACAGACCCTCCTCACTTTCCCGGGGAGAACGTCATGAAGGCCACGAGCTACCGACCGGAGTTCATCCGCAACCTCGTCCTCCTCGGCCACGGCGGCGCGGGGAAGACGCTGCTGGCAGAAGCGCTGCTCCACAAGACCGGGGTCATCACCCGCATGGGCACGGTCGAGGGCGAGTCGACCACCAGCGACCACGAGCCTGAAGCGCGCGCGCACCACCACTCGACGTCGAGCACGCTCTTGTTCGCTACGCACGACGGCGTCGAGCTCAACGTCATCGACACACCAGGACACCCCGAGTTCGTGGGCAGCGCGCTGGCCGTGTTGCCCGCGGTCGAGACGGCGGTCATCGTCGTCAACGCCGCCACGGGCGTGGAGTTCAACACCCGCCGGCTCTTCCACGCCGCCGGAGAAGCAGGCCTCGCGCGCATGGTGGTGATCAACAAGATCGACCTCGCGCCCGCGCGGCTCTCGGGCCTGCTCGACGAGCTCAAGAGCACCTTCGGCCCGCGGCTGTTGCCCATCAACCTCCCCGCGACCCACGACGTCATCGACTGCTTCGAGCTCGAGCGCGGCCCGACGCTGTTCGGCTCGGTGCAAGACGCGCATCGCGCGCTGGTCGAGGCGGTCGTGGAGGTCGACGACGCCCAGCTCGAGCGCTACCTCGCCGGTGAGCGGCAGACGGCCGAGACCCTGCGCTCGACCTTCGTGCGCGCCATGAAGCTGGGCCACGTGGTGCCGGTGTTGTTCGCGTCGGCGAAGACCGGCGTCGGTCTCGCCGATCTGCTGCACGTGATGACCTACGACGCGCCGAGCCCGGTGAGCGGCCGCACGCGCCGGTTGATCCGCAACGGACAGCTGGTGGAGGTCGCCTGCACGCCCGACGCGCCGGTGCTCGCGCACGTGTTCAAGGTCACCTCCGACGCGCACCTCGGGCAGATCGCCATGCTGCGCGTGCTGCAGGGCTCGCTGGGGCCCAACACGTCGTTCGTCGCGTCGGCGGATCAGAAGCCGCGCAAGGCCGGCCACGTGATGAAGCTCGAGGGCCGCGAGCACCCAGAGCTGGAGCAGGTCGCCTGGGCCGGTGACCTCGTCGCGCTCGCCCGCGTGGAGGACCTGCACGTGGATCAACTGCTCCACGCGCCCGAGGTGAAGGACCGCTTCGAGGTGCCGAAGGCGAAGTACCCGACGCCGATGTTGTCGCTCGCGCTCGCCAGCCGCTCGAAGTCAGACGACGTGAAGCTCGGTCAGGCGCTCAGCCGGCTGGTGGAAGAGGACCCGACCTTCTCATTCACCCACGACCCGGTGACGCACGAGCTGGTGCTGGCCGGGCTCGGGGAAGTGCACCTCAAGGTGATGCTCGAGCGGCTCAAGAACCGCAGCCACCTCGACGTCATCGCCAAGGCGCCGACCATTCCGTACCGCGAGACGGTGGGCATGGTGAGTGAAGGGCATTACCGCCACAAGAAACAGACCGGTGGCGCGGGCCAGTTCGCCGAGGTGTTCCTGCGCGTCGAGCCGCTGCCGCGCGGTGCGGGCTTCGAGTTCAAGAGCGAGGTGTTCGGTGGGTCGATCCCCGGGCAGTTCCTCCCTTCGGTCGAGAAGGGCGTGCATGACGCGCTCGCGCGCGGCGTGTTGGCGGGCTTCCCGGTGTTCGACGTGCGGGTGGTGGTGACCGACGGCAAGACGCACTCGGTCGACTCGAAGGACATCGCGTTTCGAACCGCGGCGAAGTGGGCAGTGCGAGACGCGCTGGTGCGCGCGCGGCCGTCGATCCTCGAGCCGATCGGTCATCTCGAGGTGACCGCTCCCGAGGAATACATGGGCGCGGTGACCGGCGAGCTGAAGAGCATTCGCGGGCGCATTCTGGGCATGGAGGCGCGGCCCGGTGGCCTGAGCGTGGTGCGCGCCGACGCGCCCCTCGGCGAGCTGCGGAACTTCGCGGGCGCGCTGCGTGGGGTGACTGGCGGTCACGGCGCGTACACCGTCGAGCTCGCCCAGTACGAGCCGGCGCCCCAGCACGTGCACAACAAGCTGGTCGAGGCGCGCGCGGCGCATCGGCCCGGCGACGACGACTGAGCGCTGACGGCGCTAGACGCCCGGTTCGAAGACCTTGTCCTCGAGGCGCTGCAGGCGCTTCTCGTAGGTGCGGCTCAGGTTGAGCCTGGTCGACTTGACTGACTGGCGTCTGAGTCGTATTTAACCAACTCGTTAACTACGACCATGAGGAACCTCGACGCCACCTTCGCTGCCCTCGCCGACCCCACCCGACGCGCGATCGTCGCCCGCCTCGCGCTGGGCGACGCGACCGTGCTCGAGCTCGCCGAGCCGTTCGACATCAGCCTCCCGGCCATCTCGCGCCACCTGAAGGTGCTCGAGCAGGCAGGGTTGATCTCCCGCGAGCGCGACGCGAACCGCCGCCCCTGCAAGCTCGTCGGCGACGCGCTGACCGACGTCGCGCAGTGGGCTGAGCACACGCGGCGCGCGTGGGAAGAGCGCTTCGACAACCTCGACGACTACCTGCGCGAGCTGCAAGCGCGCGAGCCGCACCCACCGACCAAGGAGAAGCGCCATGTCCGCAAACGCCGCTGACCGTCACACCTGGGCCCTCGACCGAGAGGTGGTGCTCTCGCGCGTCTTCGATGCCCCCCGCGCGCTCGTCTTCAAGGTGTGGACCGACGCCGAGCACGCCTGCAAGTGGTTCGGACCGAAGGGCTTCACCTGCACCACGCTCTCGAGCGACGTGCGCGTCGGCGGGAGCTGGCGCTTCGAGTTCCGCGGCCCCGACGGCACCCTCTATTCCAACCGCATGGTGTACCTGGAGATCGTCCCCAACGAGCGGCTGGTCATCGACCACGGCAGCGACATCGACGACGACCCGAACCGGTTCCGCGTGACGGTCACCTTCGACGAGCAGGCCGACCACAAGACCGTCGTGACGCTCCGGCAGCTCCACCCGACGAAGGCGCGGCGCGACGCGGTCATCGGCTTCGGCGCGGTCGAGCTGGGCTACCAGACGCTCGAGAAGTTCGGCGAGTACCTCCGCACACAGCGCTAAGACCGGAGGCCATGAACGACCTCACGCTGTACGTCGACGCCAACTACGAGAGCCCGTGGGCGCTGACTGCCTTCGTGGCGCTCGAAGAGAAGAAGTTGCCCTACACGCTCGAGACGAAGGTGCTCTCGAAGAAGGAGACCTTCGGGCCCGGCTACGGCGCGCGCACCCGCCGCATTCCCGCCCTGCGCCGCGGTGACTTCTGGCTCGCGGAGTCGGTGGCCATCGCGGAGTACCTCGCCGAGTCGTTCCCCTTCCCCGCGCACCCGCGGCTCTTCCCCGAGAACCTCGAGGAGCGCGCGGTGTGCCGCGAAATCCAGCACTGGCTGCGCACCGACTTCATGGCCATTCGCGAACAGCGGCCCACCACCACCTTGTGGTTCGCTCGCGCCACCGCGCCCCTGACCGCCGGCGCCGAAGACGCGCTCGCGCGGTTGATCAGCGCCGTCGAGCCGCTGCTGGCCCACGGCCGCCCGACGCTCTTCGGCCAGTGGTGCATCGCCGACGTCGACCTCGCGCTGATGCTGCAGCGGCTCAACCTCAACGGCACCGCGCTGCCGCCGAAGCTGAAGGCCTACGCCGAGGCGAACTGGCAGCGCCCGTCGGTCGCGAAGTGGAACGCGCTGCCCCGCGGCCAGACGCCGGTGTGACTACGCAGGGCGCAGCGCACGTTCGACGGCCTCGAGCAGCGTGCGTGGCGTGAAGGGCTTCTGCAGCAGCGCCACCTGCCCCTCGAGCACCCCGCGCTTGACCACCATGTCTTCGGTGTAGCCCGACATGTAGAGCACCCCGAGGTTCGGCCGCGCGACGAGGAGCTGATCCGCCAGCTCGCGCCCGTTCTGCCCGGGCATCACCACGTCGGTCAGCAGCAGGTCGAGCTCGCCCAGCGACGGCGCGAGCTGCAGGGCCTCTTCGGCGCTGCCCGCGACGTGCAGCGTGTAACCGGCGCGTGAGAGCAGCCGGTGCGCCACGTCGCGCACCAGGGGCTCGTCTTCCACGAGGAAGATGACGCCGCGCCCCTTCTTCGTCGCGTCGGAAGGCGGAGCGGCCGCCGACTCGGGCGTGCCGTCGGTGGCGGGCAGCCACAGGGTGAAGGTCGCGCCCTTGCCTTCGCTCTCGGCGGTGATGGTGCCGCCGCTCTGGCGCGCGATGCCGTAGCTGGTGGACAGCCCCAGCCCGGTGCCCTTGCCGCGCGGCTTGGTGGTGAAGAAGGGCTCGAAGAGGTGCTCCTTCACCTCGGGCGACAGGCCCACGCCTTCGTCGGTGACGCTCAGGCACACGTAGCGGCCGCCGGAGACCTCCACCGGACCGCTCGCGTCACCGGCCTCGCGCAGCGTGGTGCGCAACACGATGCGACCGCCCCCCGGCATCACGTCGCGCGCGTTCACCACCAGGTTCATCACCACCTGCGAGAGCAGGCTCGGGTCGGCGTGCACCGTGGGCAGCTCCGGCGCCAGCTCGAGCACCAGCGTCAGCTCTTCCCCCAGCAGCCGCCGCAAGATGCTCTCGAGCCCGCCCACCACGTCGTTGACCGCCAGCGGCCGCGGCTGCATCACCTGCTTGCGGCTGAAGGCGAGCAGCTGCTTCGTCAGCTCCGAGGCGCGCACGCCAGCGGCCTGAATGTCGACCAGGTCATCGCGCTCGGGGTCATCGGCGGCGCGGCCGTCGAGCAACATCTCCGAGAGGCTCAGGATGACCGACAGCAGGTTGTTGAAGTCGTGCGCCACGCCGCCGGCGAGCTGCCCCAGCGCCTCGAGCTTCTGGCTGTGGCGCAGCTGCGCTTCGGTCGAGCGCAGCGCCTCGGCCGCGCGCTCGCGCTCGGCGAGGGCCTGCGACACCTCTTCATAGAGCTGCGCGTTGAGCAGCGCCTGTCCCGCGCGGTCGCACATGTCCTGCAGGAAGGTGAGGTCGGTCTCGTCGAAGGCGCGCGGCTGGTACCGGCCCACGGCGAGCAGCCCCAGCACCCGGCCCTGACCACGCAGGGGCACCAACGCCAGCTCGTGGGGAATCGAGTCGCCGAGCGTCGCCAGGGTGTCGGGCGTGGCGTTCTTGCGGATGTCGTCGGCGCGCAGCGTGAGCGCCTTGCGGGCCTGGAGCACCAGCGCGTTGACGCTGCCGGTGCGCGACGGCGTGTTGAAGCGGCCGGCCAGCGCGAGCATCGCCGGGTCGTGGGCGTGCATCGCCACCCCGCCGCTCACCTCGGTCTGGTCCTTCGACCACAGGCGCACCAGCGAGACCTCATCGGGGGCGGGTGAGGTGAGGCGGGCCACGGTGTCGAGCATCTGCTTGAGGTCGAAGCGCGCCTCGACGAGGCACCGCGAGAGCTCGGCGATGGCCAGCGCGTTGGTGGCCTGCCGGGCGAGGCGCTGCTCGAGGCCGTCTTTGTCTTCGACCTTCTGCAGCAGCGCGAGCTGGGCGGGCGCGCCGTCGATCTCCACCAGGCTGCCGAGCGGCAGCGAGTCGACCACCACCTCGCCCGACACCCCGCGGATCCGCAGGCGGCGCGGCGGGGGCACCACGCCCTCGCGCCATCGCTCCGACGAGCGGCGCACCGCGTCGGTGTCTTCGGGCAGCACGAAGTCGAGCAGCCGCCGGCCGACGAGCTGATCCGCCGAGTGGAAGCCGAAGAGCGCGAGGGCGGCGGGGTTGGCGTAGACGGCGACGCCTTCACGCGCTGCGAGCAGACCGACGGGCGTGGCGTCCATCACCGCCTGCAGCGTGACGGCGGTACGCTCGAGGCGCCGGGCGCGCAGCGCATGCGCCGCCAGCGCCAGACAGAGCGCCACCAGCGTCGCGCCCACCCACGGGTCGAGCTGACCGCGCGCGACACTCCCCAGCGCGAGCGCGGCGGCGACCACGGCGAGCAGGAGTACGACGTGTCGGTCGTCGCGCAGGCGCGGCATTCGAGGCCCTCGAAGAAGGGGACGTCGACGTCGCGGGGCAGCCTAGTGGATCAACGGGGGAACGGCGCAGACGGGTCGCTGGGGACCGCCTGCACGCGCACGTCCATGCCGCCCTTCGAGAGCGCCTCGAGGGCCCGCGCGTCGCCGTCGTCGAGGAAGACGCTGCGCGAGATGGACACGCGCCCCGGGCCGGAGTGCACGTTGCCGAGGTTGAGCGGGCCGTTGGGCAGCCCGTGCTCACGCGCGCTCACCGCGCCCTTCACGTCGCGGAAGAGCACCAGCGTGCGCACGCCGTCACGCGCGAGGGCCGCGAAGTCGAGCGAGGCCGGGGCGCCGAGCACCACTTCGATCTCCGGCGGCATGGCCATGCCGTACGCGGCGCGGGCGAATGGATCCTTCGCGGCGTCATCGTCGGCGACCACCACCCGGGCGACGCCGAGGTGCGGGAGCCACGCTTCGATGACCTGCCCGTGGATGAGACGACTGTCGATGCGACTCCAGGCAATCACGGGATTTCGACTCCGACTTCGGCCCTTCAGGTTCCTGAATACCGCCACCCTCGCCCGGGGGCATCGGTTTTTCGACCGATGCTATGGGTGGGGCATGGCCGACAACGCGCTCTCCGACATCACCCACACCATTCAGCTCGCGGTGGCCCCGGTGTTCCTGCTCTCGGCGCTGGGCACCACGCTGTCGGTGCTGGTGACGCGGCTGGCCCGCATCATCGACCGCGCGCGGCTGCTCGAGTCTCGCTTCGAGTCGCTCAGCGACGACGAGCGCGCGCACGCCAAACACGAGCTCGACACGCTGAGCGCGCGGGCCCGGCTGATCCACCGCGCGCTGACCGCGGGCGTGGGCGCGGCGCTGTCGGTGTGCGTGCTGATCACCCTCGCCTTCGTGGGCTACCTGACGCAGGTGAACTTCGGGGTGCTGGTGGCGGTGCTGTTCATCGTGGCGATGGGGCTGTTCGTCTTCGCGTTGATCAGCTTCATGCGCGAGGTGGTGCTGTCGCTGGTCAGCCTGCGGTTCGGCCAGCACGCCATCGTCAAGTCGAGCTGAGCAGGCTCAGACCTGCTCGAGCTTCACCGCGGCGAAGCGCTCGCGCAGCGCGGTGGGCAGCTCCTCGCGCTCGTCCTGCATGCGCTGCGCGAGGGCCCGCGCGCGGGGGAAGTCGCGCAGGGTGAGGCAGCGCTGAAACAGCCGCTCCTGGTGCGGCCACACCGAGGGGAAGGGGAAGGCCAGCGCGGCGCCGCGCTCGGTGGCGAAGTGCCAGAGCGCGACGAACTCCGCGCCGGTGGCGTGCTCGAGCAGCGCGGTCTCCACGGCCTCGAGCGTCAGGCGCTCGTCGGACAGCGGCCGCTTCGACCAGTCTTCCTGCAGCACCGCCTCGAGCGCGGGCTTCGCCGCCTCGAACTGCCCCGCGGCCACCAGCGCCAGCGCCGCGCGGGCCTTCGACGCGTGCCGCTGCGGCGTCGCCACCTGCCGCCCGGCCAGCGCCTCGAACAGCTTCGCCGCGCGCGCAGGGGCGCTGCGGTTCAGCAGGAAGGCGACGTTCTCCAGCTCTTCGTCAGACAGCGCGCTCGCGTCGTCGTGGGCGCCGAGCTTCGCCAGGAGCGCCTCTTCGCCACGCGAGAGCTGATCCAACGTGCGCTCCACCGCCTCGCGGAACGGCGCCACCTCGTCGAGCGGCGCGCCGTGGTCCATCGCGCGCGACAGCAACGCCACCGCCTCGCGAGAGGCGTCGGTCAGCTCGTCGGGCATCACGTCGGACGCGTCGCGGAACCGCACGTAGGCCAGCAGCACCAGCCACTTCCACTTCGTCGTCTCGGGGGTGACGACGTCGCGCAGCAGCGTCATCGCCGAGCCCCAGTCGTCTTCTTCCAGGTGGTGCACCAGCCGCGCGTCGCGACCTTCAGGCAGCTCGAACGGCGGGGACAAGAAGTGAGACATGGCGGCCAAGCTACTCATTGCCGCGCCTCACGCCACCAACGCGCTCCCCCGGGCGGCGAGCGTCGTCAGCTCGGCCTCGCTGAACGGCGGAGTGCACGCCACCTCGAGCTCGAAGATCTCCCCCACGCCCGCGCGGCCGCGCGCCGTGCTCATAGGAACCGTCTGGGTCTGGCGCCCACGAGATTGAAATTCCCGCATCGAGGGTCAGCACACAGCGACTCAGACTCCGGGAAGCGCGCGAGCTGCCACTCATTCCATCAGCGTAGCGTGTGACCCATTTGGTGTACCTTCGGCGAGGGGGTTTCGGGCGTGAGACTGTCGACGAGGTTGTTGCTGGCCATCTGGCTGCCCCTGCTCGCGCTCGGCGTGTCGGCGGCGTTCGCGGTGCGCATCGCCGCCGCGCAGCTGGCCAATCTCCGCGCGGATCAAGCAGCCGACCTCTCGCTGTCGATGGAACAGCAGCGCTTCCGCGGCTTCTTCGCGGGCCGCAAGGCGCTGCTCCTGTCGTGGGTGCACACCAGCGAGGTGCAGTCGGGCGACCCGGTGCGCGCCACCACCTTCCTCGCCGGCGAAGAGGCCGCTTTCAGCCGGCTCTTCGAGCACCTCTACTTCAACAGCCTCGACGGCACGGTGTGGCCGACCCGTGGCGCGGCGCCCTTCAACGTGAAGGACCGCCCGTACTGGCCGCGGGTGCTGGCGGGCGAGCCCTTCGTGACCGACGTCATCCTCAGCCGCGACACCGGGGCCGGCATCGTGCTGGTCGGGGAGCCGGTGCGCGGGCCCGACGGCGCGGTGGTGGGTGCGCTCACCGGCTCGGTGCCACTCGAGGCGCTCTTCGGCCACCTCGGCACCCAGACCGAGCGACCGACCCCGGGCCTCGAGGTGGTGGTGCGCGGCCACGACGGCATGCTGTACGGCAAGACGCGTTGGAAAGACCGGCTCGGCGCCGGGCCGGTGGGCGAAACCTTCACCCTGCCCGGTGACGGGCCGGTGGTGCGCGGCTGGGCGCGGCCGCTCGACGTCAACGGCTGGGAGCTCATCGCGCTGCGCCCCGAGGCCGACGTCTTCGTCAACGCGCAGCGACTGCAGGCGCTGGTGTTCCTGCTGCTCGCGGTGGCGTTGATCATCTCCTTCTTCGTGTCGCGCTGGCTCAGCCGCCGGCTGACGCGGCCGATGCTCGAGCTGCGCGACGCCCAGCGGCGCTTCGGGCAGGGCGACCTCACCGCGCGCGTCACCCCGCGCACCGACGACGAGGTGGGCGAGCTGGGCCTCGCCTTCAACGACATGGCCACGCGCCTGAGCGAGGCCGAAGGGCAGCGGCGCGCGCTCGAGAGCAGCCTCGCGCAGAGCCAGCGGCTGGAGAGCCTGGGGCGGCTGGCCGGCGGCATCGCGCACGACTTCAACAACCTGCTCACCATCATCATCAACCTGAGCGAGGTGGTGGGCCTCGAGCTGGGGCCCGAGCACCCCGCCGCCGCCGACCTGCGCGCCATCACCGAGGCGGGTCAGCAGTCGGCGATGCTCACCCGGCAGCTCCTCGCCTTCGCGCGCAAGCAGGCCTCGGAGCCGAAGGTCTTCGAGCTCGATGCCCAGCTCGCCGGCTGGCAGACGATGCTCAAGCGATTGATCCCCGAGAACATCACCCTGCGGCTCGAGCCCAACGCGGGCGGCGCCAGCGTGCGCATCGACCCCACGCAGCTGATGCAGGTGGTGGTGAACCTCGCGGTCAACGCGCGCGACGCCATGCCGCAGGGGGGCGCGCTCACCATCTCCACCGACGCCGACGGGGAGCGCGTGCGGGTGCGCGTGGCCGACACCGGCACCGGCCTCAGCGACGAGGCGCGGGCGCACCTCTTCGAGCCGTTCTTCACCACCAAGGGCCACGGGCGCGGCACCGGCCTGGGCCTCGCCACCTGCCACGGCATCGTCCACCAGTCGGGGGGCGACATCACCGCCGAGTCAGGTCAGGGCAACCCGCAGCCCGGCACCGTCTTCACCGTCACGCTCCCGCGCGTCGCGCCAAAAGACGCGCCCTCACCGGTGCCCACCGCGCTGCCGAAGTCGGTACCGCGCCGGCTGGTGCTGGTGGAAGACGACGCCGGGGTGCGCGCCACGTTGACCTCGCTGCTCCAGCGCGCGGGCCACACCGTGACGGCGCTCTCACCGGCCGAGGCGCGCGTGCACCGCGACTTCGACGTGCTCATCACCGACGTGGTGATGCCCACCGAAGACGGCTCCGCGCTGGCCGAGGCGGTGCTGGAGACGCACCCCACCGTGGGCATCGTGCTGCTCTCCGGCTACGCCCCGGCCCTGTCCCCGGCGCTCCTCAAGAGCCCGCGGGTGGTCTTCCTGCAGAAGCCGCCCAGTCAGGCCGCGCTGGAAGAAGCCCTCGTACGTGTCTCCACGAGCGCTACTGAAGCTTAAAATCTCGGTAACTAGTGCTTGTCGGCCATCGACGAAGGCTTCGTCATGTGTCAAATGGCCGTCGGACCCGCTGTCCTTGCCCAGGAGCCCCCATGACGACCACCCCGCTGCGTGACTTCCTCGAGATCCCCTACGAGCAGCTCGAGGAGATGAACCTTCAGGTGAAGCAGGCCCGCGTGAACCGGGAGAACCCGGAGAAGTTGAAGGAAGCGCGGATGAAGTACCTGACCGACGAGAAGCGCATCAAGGCGGTCACGGTGTGCTTCACGGACCTCGAAGGCCGGCTCCACATGCTGGACTACGACAAGAAGTTCCTGCTCAAGAGCCAGGACAACCTGACCTTCGACGGCTCGTCGGTGCGCGGGTTCTCGGCGCAGCAGGAGTCTGACCTGCGCCTGAGCATCGACTGGGCGGCCTTCTACTGGCTGCCGGCGGACGTCTTCGGGCCCGGCAAGGTGCTGGTGTTCGCCGAGGTGCTGGGCCGTGACGGCAACCCGTACCCGTCGGATCTCCGCAGCAAGCTCAAGCAGTACAGCGAGGAGCTCTGGAAGAAGGAGCAGATGGTCTGCCACGTGGCCCCGGAGATCGAGGGCTTCCTCTTCAACGGCCGCGACGCCGAGCGCCACTACAACGAGACGGGCAAGTTCGAGTACGTGAGCATCGGCGGGTACTACCACTCGCTGCCGGGCGACAAGCTGCGCGCCTTCATCGACGGCGCCGCCGAAGTGCAGCGCGCGATGGGCTTCCAGAACGAGAAGGACCACCCCGAGGTCGCGCCCTCGCAGTTCGAGATGAACTTCACCTACTCGGAGGCGCTGATCACCGCCGACCAGGTGCAGCTCTACAAGCTGCTGTGCCGCCAGGTGGCCGCGAACCTCAACTGCACCGCGTCGTTCCTGCCCAAGCCGGTGACGGGCGTGAACGGCAACGGCATGCACACCAACATGTCGTTCAACAAGGCGGGCAAGAACCTCTTCTGGGACGCCAAGGGCCAGGAGAACCTCTCGAAGGCCGGGTGGGACGCGATCGACCGCATCCTCACCAGCGCCGACGACCTGTGCCTGATTCTGAACCCGTCGGTGAACGCGTACCGCCGGCTCGACCCGCACTTCGAGGCGCCGAACCAGATCAAGGCGTCGGCGAACAACCGCGGCGCGATGGTGCGCATCCCCACCGGCAACGAGAAGTCGGCCCGCATCGAGGTGCGCAGCGTGGCGCCCGACGCGAACCCGTACATGGTCTTCTACTCGCTGATGCGCACCGCGCTCGAGGGCCCCGGCTCGGACGCGTCGGCGGATGAGGCCAAGCGCAGCCGCACCCGCTTCCTGCCGGACAACATCTACGACGGCATCCGCCTCTTCAAGGGCAGCAAGTACATGGCCGACGTGCTCGGTGAGACGGTGCAGGGCAAGTACGCCGAGGTGAAGCAGGCGCAGGCCGATCGCTGCAGCAAGGCGCTGGGCACGATGATCAAGGTGCCGGAGATCCAGTTCCACCACGAGGTCACCAACCAGTACCTCTGGAACCAGTTCTGACCTGTCCCTCCCTCTCCCTGCGGAAGCGGGGAGAGGGCCGGGGTGAGGGGCTGCTCTGTCTCAACTCACCGACGCAATCACCAACCCCCGCGACTTCCCCCCGAGCTTGAGCTCGACCTCATCACCCGCGCGTTTCCCCACCAGCGCCGCACCCAGGGGAGACGCCGGCGTGACGACCTGCACCCCGCCCTTCAGCTTCGTGCCGCCGCCCTCGGCCGCGAGGAAGTAGCGCACGGTCTCCCCGTCCTCATCTTCCGCCTCGAGCAGGGCGCCCAGCTTCCCCGCCTCGCACGGCGCGATGCTCATCACCCCCAGCGACGCCAGCCCGGCCTTGAGCGCCTCGATGCGCATCGCCTGGCCGCGGGCGAGGTAGCTCTGCTCGAGGGCACGGGTGTCCTTGTCGTTCTCGGGTTTGGCCTCTTCGTGGGTGGCGCCTTCGCGAGCGGCGGCGTGCGCGGTCTCGAGCGTGGCGAGGGTGCTCTCGAGCAGGCTGATCAGCTCGCTCTTCAACGTCTTCTTCGACAGCTTCGTCATGGCGGGAGGAACTTACGCGGGACCATGCGATGAAGCGCGCCGTGCGACGCACCTGGGCGCTCTTCGCGGTCGGTCTCTTCGTCACCGAGGTGCTCATCGCCACGGTGTGGAAGCACGTGCCCTTCGTGCGCGCAGATCTCGGCGACTACCTCGTGGTCATCTTGCTGTACGCCGTCGCGAAGACCATGCGCCCGTTTCGCGCCACGCCGCTCGCGGTGGGCCTGTTCGGCTTCGCCGCGCTGGTGGAGTGCGCGCAGGGCCTGGGCCTCGCCGATCGCCTCGGCTTCGCGCGCGGGAGCTGGCCGAGCATCATCATCGGCACCACCTTCCAGACGAGCGACCTGCTGATGTACCTCGCGGGCTGTCTGACGGCGTGGCTGCTCGACACGCAGGGCCGGAGAACCCAATCACCATGACCCCGACGACCCGTGACGAATGGAAACAGGCCGCGCACGACGCGCTCGCGAAGGGACACCTGCGCCGCGCGCTGGGGGCGTTTCGCCGGGCGCTGGAGCTCGATCGCCGCGGCGACCTCAGCTTCGAGCTGCATCAACTGATCAGCGCCGCCACGCAGGTGCTCTCGCAGCGGGGCGCGTACTACCTCCACCCGTCGGACGAGACGGCGCGCAGCCGGTGGGTGGAAGCGGGAAGCCCGCCGCTGCCGACGCCCGACTTCACCGTGCTGGCGGCCGTGGCGAAGAGCGCCGAGCTGAAGCGGGTGCTGGACACGAAAGCGCTGCCGGGAGATCTCGCGGGCCAATCGCTCCACGGGGGAGACGAGGCGGCCCGCGCGGCGGTGCTGTTCCTCTACGAGGCGCTGCTCAGCCGAGAGGAATGACGCGGCTCACTTGCGCGCGAGCTGGTGCAGCGTGCCGGTGTTCTCGGTGAGCACGAAGAGGTCGCCCTTCTCGTTGAACGACAGGCCCTCGACGCGCTCGAGCGTCTTGCCCTTCTCGTCGCGCAGCGGGAAGGACTGCACCAGCTTGCCGATGACCTTGTCGCCGTCGCGCACCAGCTTGATCTGCGCCACCGCCGCCGACTCGTCGGACGAGAGGAACAGGTGGCCGGTCTTCGGGTCGATGGCCACCGCCGAGAAGTCGCGGCACACGGCGAGCACTTCCTTCTCGAGCTTCACGGTGAGCGGCTTGCTGGTCTTGCCGCCGTCGCCGATGAGCTGGAGCTCGCGCGGCTTGCCTTCCTTCGCCAGCAGCAGCTGCGCCTCTCCGGTGGGCGAGACGTCGGCGGGCACGTACGACAGGCCCTCGATGCCCTTGTTCTTCGGCCCGCCCGCGTCGACCTCGAAGCGCTTCTCGAGCTGCGGCAGCGCGCCCTTCTTCGAGGCGTCCCACTCGTAGCGGAGCAGCTCGCGCGACTCTTCCCGCGACACGAAGAGGTGGTGGCGCACCGGGTCGTAGGCCACGCCCTCGAGCTGGCTGTTGCCGTTCTTCAGGCCGGGGAGCTCGAGGCTCTGCCGCTTGCCGTCGGCGCCGATGATGACCGCCGAGTCCTTGCGGTCGCCCACCACCAGGAAGCGCCCGCCCGGCAGCGCGGTGACGTCGGACGCCTCGGGCATGTTGGTCTTCAGGGTGCCCGCCAGCTCGAAGCGCGCGGCGGCCGTCTCCGGGGCCGAGCGGCGCGGCGTGGTGCGGTTCCAACCAGAGATGCTGGGCATGGACGACTCCGTCTGAGGCGGGTGTGGTGCGCATCTGACACCAGCCGACCGGCCGCGTCACGAAGCCGTTGACGGGCGTCACACTTGCGCGACGGCGGCGCGGGCCGCAGGCTCTCAGGGTGCCCATCGAGCTCAGAGAGACGAAGACGAAGTCGGGCCACCCGGTGCTGCACGCGCTCTTCATCAAGGAGATCACCGTCTCCGACGCGCGCGGCTACCACGAGCAGATCATCCCCGGCGCGAAGTACGACGGCTGGGGGCACCTGGTGACCGGCAACGTCACCGGCGTCTCGGGCGACGTGAAGAAGCTGCTCGCCTCGCAGAAGCCCGACCCGCGCAACCCGCCTCCGGTGGCGGTGGTGTTCGACTCGGCGCTGGCGCGCATGGCGGCGGGGCTGGCGATGCGCCTGTCCGAGAACGACAACACCGACGCCTTCAAGACCGAGGCAGACGCGCTCGAGTGGCTCGAGGGACGCATGGCGGAGTTCCTGCGCAAACGGGCCGCCTCGAAGAAGTGATCCAAAGACCTACCTGACGAGTTCGTGGGGTGGGTTTGTGAAGTGGAGGCCAGGTGGTTAACCTTCCAATCATGTCGGTGCTCGCGTCCCTCCTGCCTGTGCTCGGCGCTCTCGTTCTCGGAGCGCTTCTTCTTGGTTCCGCGACGCCGCAGCCCGCGCCCGTGCCGGTACGCGCGAAGCGGCCCCGTCGCCGCTGAGTTTGTGAAATACCCCGCGTCCGCATGGGCGCGACTGCTCCCGGCCGCGGCCCGCTGAAGCGGCTCGAGTGGCTGGCCAAGATTCTCTACGCGATGGTGATGGCAGCGCTGCTGTGGCGACCCGGTCGTCGCGCGCGCGCCCGGTCGAGACTGAACGGGAAGAAGCGAGTGCTGGTAGTGCGCATCGACAACCGCGTCGGGGAGGCGCTGCTGACGACGCCGCTGCTCGACGCGCTGAAGGCGGCGGGCCACGAGGTGCACCTGCTGACGCACCCGAAGATGCGGCGGGTGCTCGACGGGCACCCCGCGCTGACGAAGCTGTGGGACTGCGAGCCGCGCGGGCCGGCGTTGAAGGCGGTGCAGGCCGAGCGCTTCGACGTGGTCATCAACTGCGGCAACTGGGACGAGCCCGCGGTGACGTCGGCGGTGTTGTCGCGGCGCGCGGCGGGTGACGGCGTGGTGCTGGGCCCTGCGAACTTCCCCAGCGGGTGGTTGATGGACGTGCCGGTGCCGGCGCTGCCGGGCGTGCGCTCGGAGGCGATGCAGCGGAGGAACTTCGGCGCGCCGCTGGTGAAGAGTGAAGGGCCGGCGCGGTTGTCGTTCCGCGCGACGGAGAAGTTCGAGGTGGTCTCCGGGCGGTACGCGGTGGTGAACCCCGGCGGGCGGCTCGGCTACCGGCGCGTGGTGCCGGAGCGCTTCGCGACCGCGGCGCGCGCGCTGCTCGCGCAGGGCGTGACGCCGGTGGTGACCTGGGGCCCGGGGGAAGAGACGCTGGTGGACGCGGTGCTCGCGGGGTGTCCCGGGGCGGTGCGGGCGCCGGCGACGTCGATTGATCAGCTCGCGGCGTTGATGCGCGGGGCGGTGGTGACGGTGTGCAACAACACCGGACCGATGCACCTCTCGGTGGCGGTGGGGTGCCCGACGGTGGCGCTGTTCCTCCACATGGAGGTCGCGCGGTGGGGGCACGCCTTCGCGCCGCATCAGATGGTCGACCTCACCGGCGTGGCCGATCCCGACCACCTCATCACCCTCTCCCTGCGGCAGCGGGGAGAGGGCCGGGGTGAGGGGCCGACCGGGCACAGCTGATCACGTGAGGTCACCCCTGACTTTGCGGTGCCCCCCAACCCGTGCGTTTCCGCTCACATGGCGCGCCGCGCCGCAGCCGATGACGGTTGCGCATGGGCGCTTTCCGCCGAGTCACCCGGCGCATCTTGCCGGTCCTCACCCTCACGTTGATCAGCTGCCTCGGCCCGCAGGATCCCGAGCTCACCACCGAGCCCCCGTCCGAAGCTGATCCGACCCTCGCGCCGACCGTCCCCACCACCGCCCCCACCCCGTCCGTCGACCTCACCCGCGCGCTCGAGCTGGGCCAGCCGGTGCGCGTCATCGTAGTGCTCGACTCCGAGCGCATCACCCCCAGCACCACCACCCGCTCGCTCACCCCGGCCGACGCCGCCCGCCGCGCGGTGCGCTTCGCGTCCGCGAAACAAGACCTCTTCCTCAACGCCCCGCGCTCACTGATCCTCGAGCAGGAACTCGAACAACTCCCGCTCGCCGCCGCGACGCTGACCGGGCCTGACGCGCTGGCGCACCTGCTGGCGAGCCCCGACGTGGCGCAGGTCTACCCTGATCAGCTCAACACCATCTCGCTCGCGCAGAGCCTGCCGTTGATCAAGCAGCCCGAAGCCGCGCTCGAGGGCAAAGACGGCACCGGCACCTCGGTCGCGGTGCTCGACACCGGCGCCGACTACCGCGTCGCCGACCTCGGCTCGTGCACGTCCACCGGAGCGCCGGCGTCGTGCCGCGTGGCCTGGGCGCAAGACTTCGCCACCAACGACAACCTGCTCGACGACTCGGGCAAGCACGGCACCAACGTCTCGAGCATCGTGGCGGCGGTGGCGCCGGGGGCGAAGATCCTCGCGCTCGACGTGTTCGACGGGGCCTCGGGCTACGACTCGGTGATCATCAACGCCATCAACTGGGTCATCGCCAATCGCGCGACCTACAACATCGTGGCGATGAACCTGAGCCTCGGCGGAGGCTCGTACACCGCGGCGTGCCCCAACACGCCGATGGCCATCGCGATCCAGGAAGCGCGCAACGCCGGCGTCCTCGCGGCCATCGCCACCGGCAACAGCGCGACCACCAACGCCATCTCTTCGCCCGCGTGCGCGCCAGCGGCCGTCTCGGTCGGCGCCGTCTATGACGCGAACGTCGGGCCCTTGAACTCCGCGGTGTGCAGCGACGCGACGTCGGTGGCCGACAAGGTCACCTGCTTCTCGAACTCGGCGAGCTTCATGACCCTGCTCGCGCCGGGCGCGTTCATCACCGCGGGCGGCGTCACCATGGCGGGCACCTCGCAGGCCACGCCGCACGTCGCCGGCGCGCTGGCCGTGCTGCGCAGCGCGTTCCCCACCGAGACGGTCGACGACACGGTGGCGCGGCTCACCAGCACCGGGCCGCTCCTCACCGACGCGCGCAACGGCGTGGTGAAGCCGCGGCTCGACGTGCAGGCCGCGGCGGCCGGCTGTGTCTTCAAGCTCTCGCCCCCCACGCGCACCATCACCTCGGCCGACTCGACCTTCAGCCTCGCGCTCACCACCACCTCCACCTGCGCGTGGAGCGTCACCTCGAACGCCGCCTGGCTCACCGTCACCTCGGCCGACAACGGCACCGGCAGCGCGACGCTCACGCTGCACGCCATCGCCAACCCCGGCGCGGCGCGCACCGGCACGCTGACCGTCTCGGGCGCCGCGAGCACCGTCACCGCCTCGGTCACGCAGGGCATCGACACCACCGCGCCGACGGGCACCATCACCATCAACGAGGGCGCCGCGTTGACCCGCACGCTCACCGTCGCGCTCACGCTCAGCGGCGCCGACGCGTCGGGCGTGGCGTCGATGTGCCTCACCAACACCACGAGCTGTACCAGCTACGAGCCGTTCGCCACCGCGCGGGTGTGGACGCTGGCCAACGCGCAGGGCGTGCAGACGGTGCGACTCTTCCTGCGCGACACGCAGGGCAACACCGCGCTCGCGGGCAGCGACACCATCACCGTCGACACCGTCGCGCCCACCGGAGGCACGGCCACCGCCGCCTCGCTCGACACCAGCGCCACCGTCTCGTGGACCGCCGCGACCGACACCGGCTCGGGCATCGACAAGTACCGCCTCGTCTTCGCCACCGGCACCACCGCGCCGGCGAGCTGCACCACCGGCACCACCGCCTTCGAGGGCGCGGCGATGAGCTTCACCCACACCGGCCTCACCAACGGCACCAGCTACGCGTACCGGGTGTGCGCGCTCGACCGCGCGGGCAACCTGTCCGCCGGGGTGACCGCCAGCGCGCGGCCGAAACCGGAGTCCGCTGGTCCGGTGGGCACGGTGTCGATCAACGCGGGCGCGGCGTACACGAAGACCGCGGCCGTCACCCTCACGCTCTCGGCGACCGACGCCAGCGCGGTGAGCCAGGTGTGCCTGAGCAGCACGCTGCCGTGCACCGCGTGGCAGGCGTACGCGACGAGCAAGCCCTTCACGCTCGCCACCTCGGAGGGCGTGCGCACCGTGTACGCGCTCTTCAAGGACGAGTGGGGCAACGTGTCGGCCGCCGCGGCGCAAGACACCATCGTGCTCGACACCGTGGTGCCGGTGACGACCACCGCCAGCAGCGTCTACGGAGACGCGAGCGCCACGGTGAGCTGGGCCGCAGCGACGGACACCACCTCGGGCGTGGCCGGCTACCGCGTGGTGGTGGCCGCCACGACCGCGCCCGCCAACTGCACCACCGGCACCGTCGCCTGGGAAGGCAGCGCGCTGAGCTTCACGCACACCGGCCTCACCAACGGCACGCTCTACGCGTACCGGGTGTGCGCGGTGGACAAGGCCGGCAACATGAACGTGGGCGTCACCACCTCCACGCAGCCGCGGCCGGAGTCGGCGGGGCCCATCGGCGCCTTCACCATCAACGGCGGCGCGGCGTACACCAGGAGCGGCACCGTGACGCTGGCCCTCAACCCGACCGACGCGAGCCCGGTGACGCAGGTGTGCCTCGCGACGACGCTGCCCTGCACCGCGTGGCAACCCTTCGCGACGACGAAGACCTTCACCCTGCCCTCGCCCGACGGGAACAAGGTCGTCTACGCGCTCTTCAAGGACAAGTGGGGCAACCTCTCGAGCACCGCCGCGCAGGCCAGCATCGTGCTCGACCTCACCGCGCCTTCCACGCTGACCGCCAGCAGCGTGTACGGAGACGCGAGCGCCACCATCTCATGGACCGCCGCGACCGACGCCACCTCGGGCCTCGACGTGTACCGCGTGGTGGCAGCGCCGACGACCGCGCCCGCCAACTGCGCCACCGGCACCCTCGCCTACCAGGGCACCGCGCGGAGCTTCACGCACTCAGGCCTCACCAACGGCACGCTCTACGCCTACCGGGTGTGCGCGGTGGACAAGGCGGGCAACGTGAACGCGGGCGCCATCACCTCCACGCAGCCGCGCCCCGAGTCCGATGGGCCGGTGGCGGCCTTCACCATCAACGGCGGCGCGACGTACACGAAGAGCAGCACCGTCACGCTGACGCTCAGCCCCACCGACGCGAGCACCGTGTCGCAGGTGTGCGTGTCGGTGACGCTGCCCTGCACCGCGTGGCAGCCGTACGCGGCGACGAAGACCTTCTCGCTGCCATCGCCCGACGGCCGCAAGACGCTCTACGCCTCGTTCAAGGACGTGTGGAACAACGTGTCGCCCAGCGCGGCGCAGGCGAGCATCACGCTCGATCTCCTCGCGCCCAACGCGCTCACGGCCTCGAGCGCGTACGGAGACGCGAGCGCCACCGTCTCGTGGACCGCCTCCAGCGACGCGACGTCGGGCCTCGACAAGTACCGGGTGGTATTCGCCACCTCCACGGCGCCCGCCAACTGCACCAGCGGCGCGGTGGCGTACGAGGGCCCGGCGACGAGCTTCACGCACACCGGCCGCACGAACGGCACGCTCTACGCGTACCGGGTGTGCGCGCTCGACAAGGCCGGCAACATCAACACCGGCGCCACCACCTCGACCCAACCGCGCCCGGAGTCGGACGGCCCCGTCGGCGCCATCACCATCAACGGCGGCGCAGCCTTCACGAAGAGCGCGAGCGTGACGCTGAACCTCGCGCCCACCGATGCCAGCACCGTGACGCAGGTCTGCGTGACGTCGACGCTGCCCTGCACGGCGTGGCAGGCGTTCGCGACGTCGAAGCCGTTCACGCTGCTGACGGGCGACGGAAACAAGGTGGTGTACGCGACCTTCAAGGACGTGTGGGGCAACCCGTCCGCCGCGACGGTCAGCGCGAGCATCGGCCTCGACACCACCGCGCCCACCGAGAGCACGCTGTCAGGCACCGCGGGCAGCAAGCAGAACGCGCTGAGCTGGAGCACGTCGAGTGACAGCGGCTCGGGCGGCGTGACGTACCGGGTGGTGATGCTGGTGGGCACGACGGCGCCTCCGGCGAAGTGCACGTCGGGCACGGTGCTCAGCGATGGCGCGGGGCAGAGCTTCACGCACGCCTCGCTCACCGCGGGCACGTCGTACGCCTACCGGGTGTGCGCGAAGGACACGCCGGGCAACGTCAGCAACGGGACGACGGTGGTGTTGAAGGCGCAGCCGTAAGAAATCGAACTCTGCGGTGGAGTTCCTGCGGCTGGGTGCCTCAGGGGTCGCTGCGCTTGCGTCGCTGGGCGCTCGCGAGGGCGGCCTTCAGGGCGGCGCGGCGGTGCTCGAGCTCCGCAGTCGGCGCCGGCGGCGGGTTCATGCGCGGAAACACCACCCCCACCGCGCCACCGAACGGCCGCAGCACGCGATTGAGCGTGTCGAGCGTCGGGTTGGCGTCGGCTCGGTCTTCGAGCTTCTGCAGCGCGGCGGGCGAGAGGCCGACGAGCCGCGCGAAGTCGTGACGGTTCTTCCTCAGCACCACGGCACGCAGGAACCGCACCGCTTCGCCGAACCGCCACTCGCCCTGATGAATGAGCGCTGCGACGTCTTCCAGCAACTGCTTGCGCTGCAGCGGGCCCATCGCGGCGATGTCTTCCTTCTTCACAGCAGCCCCCACTCGCGCAGCCGCGCTTCCGTGCGCTGGAGCCCCAGCCCGGGAAACGCGAGCGTCTCCTGCGGCAGGCCGAGCTCGCGGAGGAGTTCAGGCAGAGACACGAGCTGCTCCGCGAGCGCCTTCAGGGCGTCGCGCACCAGCGCCTCATGCTCGCCGAACGTCGGGAAGAGCCCTCGCCAGTCGATGTCGCCCCCTCGCTCGAAGCCTCGCCACTGCGTCGTGCGGCTGATGCCTTCGAGGTCCATCTTCATCGGCGCGAAGTCGTACACCGGGGCCAGCCACACCGCGTCCGCGCTCTTGAGCAGCGAGGTGTTCCGCCCGTGGTTGTCGGAGTTGCCGAACACGAGGTTGAGGACATCGCGCCGCACGTACTCGACGAGGAGCGCTGGCCACGCCGACGGCGACACCACCTTCTGCAGCGCAGCGAGCACGTCCTGGTGGTGCAGTCGCGCGCCAGGACCAGCCGCGAGCAGCGAGTACATCGACTCGACCCCCAGGCGCACTTCACGGCCCTCGTGCCTCCTGACGTCGAAGCGGGGCAGCCACAAGCTCGGCCCGTTCTGTCCTTCGTAGAGCGCCATGCCGTCGGTGGAGATGGTGTCGATGCCCAGCCTCGTGAGCGCCTGGTAGTAGACGTACTCCGAGCGGAGGATGAGCCGATCCCGCTCCGCGCGTCCTCGCGCGAACTTCACCAGCACGTGACGGGCGGGGTTGTCGGGTTCGTCCTGCCACGAATCGATCCAGACCTGGCCATCGAGGTCGCGTCGTCGAGGAAGGAAGGCCACCGCGCGTGGGTGGAAGGACCGAACTCCAGCGGCAGCCTGAGACTCGCCTGCGCGTCGGGGCGGACTGGATCCACCAGACACTCGTCGAGGAACGCGTGCTCATACTCGAAGTGACACAGGCCCCGGTCGCCTGAGGACTCCTCAGGGAACTCGAGGATCGCAGCTCGGCGCCAGCGACCATTCAGCAGGGCTTCGAGCGTGAGGGTGGCACCCATGAACTACTAGAGTATCTGATTTGAGTCGCTCGAGGAGCTTTTGACGTACTTAAAGACGTGAAGCGGCCGCGATCGAGGCCAGTTCGCGTACTTAAATACGCTTCGCGACGACGCCCTCCGCCCAGTCCCAGAAGCGGCGCGCCTTCGCTTCGTCGCGCGCGTCGGGGCTCGCGTCGATCGCCTTCTGCTCACCGAAGAAGCGGCCCGTCACACCCTCGAGCGACGGGTCGGTGGCCATGAACGCGAACGATCGCGCGGCCTCCTCGACGCTCTTCGCGAAGGGCATGTGCACCAACACGTTCCGCATCACCCACTTCTGGAAGCCGTGCGTGCTCTCGGCGGCGGTGAGGGGCACCAGGCCGGGACACACGCCGTTGACGGTGATGCGCGGCGGCACGCGCCTCGCCAGCTCGAACAGGAACCACAACATCGCCAGCTTCGAGTTCTTGTACGCGCGCTCCGGGTGGTAGCCGCGCTCGAGCATCGGGTCGTCGAAGTCGAAGTGCACCGGCTCCCCTCGCGAGCCAGGGAGGTGCAGCCGCGAGCTCACGCCCACCACTCGCGCGACCGGTGCGCGCTCGAGCGCCGGACGCAGCAGTTGGGTCAGGAGGAACGGCCCCAGCACGTTCACCCCGAGCGTCTCTTCGAAGCCGTCGTGCGTGAGCCGGCGCGTCGGGCTCTGCTGCATCACCCCCGCGTTGTGGAACAGCACGTCGAGGGTGAGGTCGTGTAGCCGGGTCGCCAGCGCGCGGACTGACGACAAGGAGGCGAGGTCGAGGGCGTGCAGCTCGAGGTTCGCGGTGGGGTGACGGGCGCGGATGGCCTCGAGGGTTTGTTGGCCGGAGGTGAGGTCTCGCGCGGTGAAGAGGACGCGGTGTCCTTGAGACGCGAGGAGTTCGATGGTCGCTCGGCCGAGGCCTCGGTTGCCTCCGGTGAGGAGGATGGTTTTTGGGGGGTTCGTCATCGGCTGCATCATGGTCCGCCCCTCACCCTGACCCTCTCCCCCCTCGGGGGGAGAGGGGAGTTCAGACAGATGGCCTCGTCGGCCTTCGGGCACGCCAGCGTCACGCGCACCTGCAGCGGCCCTTGCGTCTCTTCGCTCCCGAACCACACCACGTCCTGCGGCGTCGTGCCGTCGAGCACCCGCACCGCGCCTTCCTTCAGGTCGTCGGGGAACACCAGCCGCTGCCGTGCGCCGAGCGCGAGGCCGATGGTGCGCTGGGCCGAGAGCTGCCGGCGTGACTCGGGGCGGGTGCGGTCCAGCTCCACCAGCAGCGTGGGGTTGGGCCCCGTGCGCGCGCGCCGCAGCTGCACCGTCACCTCGCGGTGGCTGACGTCGAAGTCGAGCCACTCCCAGTCGCGCGGAGGTTCCACCACGAAGCCCGCCGCGCGCAGCAGGTTCCGCCGCCCGTCGTAGACCCACTCGGGCACGTCCTTCCACGCGCGCAGCAACTCAGCGGTGCCTTCCTCGAGCCCGTCGAGCACCTGGCTCAGCTCGGCGCGCGCGACGGGCGTGGTCGGCACCAGCACCACGCGCTGCTCGGTGCCGAGCGCGGCGACGTCGATCTCCCAGTCGCGGCCGTCACGGCGCACCGTCAGCGTGCCCGCGAGGCGATCGTGCTGCGTCACCTCGAACCCGCGCGCGACCAGCGAGAGCCACGTGGCGTCGTACACCTCGTCCGTCGCGCCCGACCAGGTGCGCGCACCGAGCTCGCGCACTTCACCGACGGACAGCGGCGCCGCGCTCACACAGCCAGTCACCACCACGAAGAGCGCCGCGAGCCGCATGCGCACGTCCTACCTCACCCAACACGACCAGCGCTTCACCGGCACCGGCGCCGCGAGGGCCTTCGAGGCGTACTCGACATCCTCCAGCTTCCGCCCCGCCAGCCACGCCTGCACGCCGCGCGCGTTCCACACCGAGGCGCTGAGCGCGACCTCGCCCGCCTCGGCCAGCGACTGCAGCTTCGCCGAGAGGTTCACGGTCTGACCGAAGTAGTCGACGCCGGTGTTGAGCTTCACCGCGATGCACGGGCCGGTGTTGAGCGAGATGCGCAGCCGCGTGGCCGAGTCGGTGCGCGAGTGATGGAAGCGCGCGTGAATGTCGTCGCACGCCTTCACCGCGTCGAGCGGGTCGCTGAAGGCCGCCATGATGGCGTCGCCGATGGTCTTCACCACCGCGCCCCGGTGCTTCGCCACCAGCGGGAAGATCTCCTCGAAGTGGCGCTTCACTTCCATGAAGGCCGCCGGGTCGCCACGCGCCGCGTACATCGCCGTCGAGCCCACGATGTCGGTGAACAGAATCGTCTGCTCCCCGATGGCGAGCTGCACGTCGGACGCGAGGTAGTCCTCACTGAAGAGGTCCCGGTACTCCTGCAGGCTGAAGAGCTGACCGGGGCGCAGCGCGTGGTCGCTCCACCGCGCGGCCTCGAGCACGAAGCGCTGCGGCGCGTCGGTGTCGTTGATCAGCTCGAGCTTCGGGTGCGTCCCCACTTCCTGCCGCACCAGCCCGCTCGCCGGCCACTGCACCTCGCCGTTCCGTCCCTCGCGCACGTCGAGGAAGCCGTAGGTCTCCCGGCCGTGGAGCCGCAGCCGGTACGTGCCCGGCGCCAGCTTCGGCGAGAGCACCACCTGCTGCGTGGGCTTCACGTCGCGCTGCACCCGAATGTGGTCCTTGGTCGCGGGCTCGGCGCTGCAGAACGTGCGGTGCGCCACCTCTCGAATCGAAGGGTGAACGTGAAAGGTGATCTCCACCGACTCGGCGGTGTCGGTGCCGAAGGTGACCTCGCACACGTCGCACGCGCCCTTCGCGGTGAGCCCATCGGGCCCCTTCGCCTCGGACGTCACGCCGCGACAATGCGGGCAGATGAGGTCCCAGCTGATGCGCAACAGCCCCTCGCGCGTCGCGTGCAGCGCCACCCGCAGGAGCTCGTACTCATCGACGCCCCACGCCCGCGCCCGCTCGCGGATCTGAATGCGAAAGAGGTCTGCTTCATCGCCTGAGCGGATCCAACTGATCAACTGATCCACCAGCTTCACGTCGAGCTGAGCCGCCACCAGCTTGCTGCGAATGGCGACCAACCGCGCCTCGGCCTCGGCCGACAGCACCTCCGGGCCCGGCAACTGGAACACCGGCTGGAGGGCGTTGAGCTGCGAGGCCACCTCGGCGAACACGCGCGTGAAGTCCTTCTGCAGCGCAGGGAAGCCGTACGAGAGCGCCAGCTTGCCGACGAAGTGCCGCGGCACCGCGCCGAAGTAGACTGACACTCGCGTCTTCGAGACCTCGAGCGGCGTCAGCACGAAGACGCCGAACACCACCTTCGAGAAGCCCTTCTCGTACAGCCGCACCGACTCGATCCACTCGCCGGCCACCCAGTTCCACGGCACCTCGACCCACTCGTGGTGCACGCCGCCGGGCCGCGAGGTGCCCCAGCGCCGCCCCGCCCGCTCTTCGAACTTCATCTCCGCCACGCCCAGCGCCCGGTTCAGGCGAGAGCTGTCGGCGATGAGCGGCCAGAGCTGCTCCACCGAGAGCGGCACCTCGAAGTGCCACAGCCACTCGAGACGGGGCTGCGTCGCGTACTCCACGGGCCAGGGGTGTGCCGCGAGGAGCTGCTCCACGGTCAGGGGCGCGCTCATGGCGGCGCAACTTACTCAGCGGCGCGGCAAGCGGATGCGAAAGGTCGAGCCCCGGCCTTCGCCTTCCGACTCGACCCACACCTTGCCGCGGTGCACCTCGATGATGGTCTTCACCAGCGCCAGGCCGACGCCGGTGCCCTCCGAGCGGGGGTCGAGCTTGTCGAACAACCCGAACACCCGCTGGTGGTGCGCGGGCGCGATGCCGAGGCCCTGGTCGCTGACGGAGATGCTGACGTGCTCGCCCTCGTGGCGGCACGCGATGTCGACGCGCGGGGCGCCGGCGCCGCGGTACTTCACGGCGTTCTCGATGAGGTTCTGGAACACCTGCACCAGGCGGGTGCGGTCGACCGCCACCACCACCTCGCCGCCCTCCACCACCAGCTCGGTCTGCGACGAGGTGAGCCGCGCGGCGAGCAGCTCCTTCGCTTCGGCGATGACGTCCCCCAGGCGCACGTCGGTCGGCTGGTGGCCCTTGCGCCCCACGCGCGAGAGCTCGAGCAGCTCGGCCAGCATGCGCGACATCTTCTCGGCGGCGCCGCGCACGCGCGCGAGGTCGGCCAGGGCCCGGTCTTGCCGGCCGGCACGCAGGTCTTCTTCGATGTTGCCCAGGAAACCGCGAATGGTGACCAGCGGGCTCTTGAGGTCGTGCGAGATGGTGTACGTGAACTGCTCCATCTCGCGGTTGCGGTCCTTCAGCTCGGCGATGAGGCGCTCGCGTTCCTGCTCGAAGCCGTGACGCTCGGTGACGTCGTGCACGTAGCCGAAGAAGCGCACCGCGCGGCCATCGACGATGGGCCGGGCGAGCAGCTCCATCCACCGCGCCTGGCCGTCGGGGCTGACGACGCGATGCACGTGCTGCACGGCGGTCTTCGCGACGGTGGCCGTCCGAAACGCCGACCGCACCTCGTAGCGCACGCGATCCGGCTCGGTGCACCGCTCGTAGAGGCGCGACGGCTCGCGGCGCAGCTCGTCGGGTGTGACGCCGTAGTAGTCGGTGACGCGCGCGCTGACGAAGCTCATCTCGTGGCGGTCGCCCTCGAGGTCCATCTGAAACAGGAACCCGGGGAGCTGCGCCGCGAAGGCCGAGAGGCGATCTCGCTCGAGCTGCTCACGAATGCGCAACATCTCGGCGCGCAGGCGCAGCGTCTCGGTGAGGTCGCGTGACACGCCGACGGTCATGCGCACCTGGCCGTCGGGCCCGCGGATGGCGGTCTTCACCGTGTTGAAGGGCCGCACCGCGCCGTCGTGCCGGGTGACCGGCTCCTCCTCGATGGCGAGCGTCTCGCCGGTGGTGAAGACCTTGCGGTCGTCGACCAGATACTGCTGGGTGTAGTCGGGCGTGTTGAACGGCGCGTCGATCAGCTCCTTCAGCTGCTCGTTGGTCATGCCGTAGTAGTCGCGGAACGACTTGTTGGCCCACAGGATGCGCGAGTGCGCGCCCTTCACCAGCACCATGTCGGCGAGCGCATCGAGGATCTGCCGGTACACCTCCTCGCGCTGCAGCATCTCCAGCTCGAGGGCACGCACCTCGTCGAGGTTCTCTTCACGCATCAGCGGGCTCCGGTGGCGATGACGTCGGCCAGCACCTGGGCGAACTCGGCGCGGGCGAAGGGCTTGGCGAGCACCGGCACGGGCAACGAGGCGCCGTCGGCGTCGCGCGTGTAGCCGCTGCAGATGAGACAGGGAAACCCCGGGGCGGTCTGCCGAATGCGCTGCACCAGCTCGCGGCCGCCGAGGCGGGGCATCGTCAGGTCGCACACCACCGCCACCAGCCGCGCGCGGTGCGCCTCGAACTGTTCCCACCCGGCCTCACCGTCGACGGCGGTCACCACCTCGTGGCCGAGGCTCTCGAGGATGCGCTTGCCCGAGCGCAGCACCAGCGGCTCGTCGTCCACCAGCAGCACCAGCCCGCGGCCGGCGGGGGCGACCGGTCCAGGCACCGGCGTCTCGCGGCTGGTGGTGCGCGCCAGCGGCAGCAGCAACACGAACTCGGTGCCCTCGCCGGGGGTGGAGCGCACCTGCACCGCGCCCTGGTGCTCGACCACCGCGCCGTACACCGCCGCCAGCCCGAGCCCCGAGCCGCGGCCCGGTTCCTTCGAGGTGAAGAAGGGCTCGAAGATGCGCGGCAGCAGCTCGGGGGGAATGCCGGCGCCGGTGTCGCGCACCGCCAGCTCGAGGTGCGGCCCGGGCTTCAGCTCGAAGGGGGGTACGCGCGCCGCCCGCTCGTCGAGCTCGCGCACCCGGGTAGCGAAGTGAATGCTGCCGCCCCCGGGCAGCGCGTCGCGCGAGTTGATGCCGAGGTTCAGCACCGCGCTCTGCAGCTGCGCGGCGTCGCCCATCACCACCGCCTGCGCGGCCTCGAGCGAGGTGGTGATGGTGACGCGGCGATCGACGCTGCGCGAGAGCAGCGCCACCGCCTCCTGCACCACTTGGTGCACGTCGACGCTGGCGTTCCCCACCTTGCCCTTGCGCGAGTACGACAGGAGATTGCGGGTCAGCTCGCTGGCGCGCCGCGAGGCCTGGATGATCAGCTCGCACAGCTCGGGGTCGGCGTCGCTGCGCGAGAGCTCGCCGGCCGCCGAGAGAATGGCCGCCAGCATGTTGTTGAAGTCGTGCGCCACGCCGCCGGCGAGCTGCCCGATGGCCTGCATCTTCTGGGCGTGCCGCAGCGAGTGCTCGAGCTCGCGGCTCTTCGTCACGTCCACCGCCAGGCACGACAGACGGGTGAGCCGGCCCTGCGCGTCGACGATGGGGAAGCGGCGCTCCTCGACCCAGCGCTCGGCGCGGCCGTCCGCCACGCGGAAGACCTCGCCGTCGGTCGGCGCGACGCTGCGCAGCGGCGCGAGGTGTTCCTCGGCCACCTGGGTCAGCCGGCCTTCCCACGAGCGCGGCACGGCGCCGTAGATGCGCTCCCACGCGGGGCTGGCGTACACCACCGCGCCGGTGCCGAGGTCGAACAGCCAGAACACCTCGGGGATGCTGGTGGCGAGCTGACGGAACCGCTCGTCGCTCTCGCGCAGCGAGCGCTCGGCGCGGCGGCGCTCGAAGAGGTGGTGGCTGGCGTTGAGCGCGCGCTCGATGATGATCGGCAGCTCGCGGAAGGTCTCGGGTGACTTGACGCAGTAGTCGAGCGCGCCGCCCTTCATCGCCGTCACCGCGCGGGCCTCGTCACCCTGGCTGGTCTGCACCACCACCGGCACCGGCTGGTCGAGGAGATCGAGCCCCGAGCCGTCGGGCAGGTGGAGATCCGCCAGCACCAGGTCGACGTGCTGCCGCCCGAGCGTGCCCCGCGCCTCGGCGATGGACTCGACGACGATGACCTCGAGGCCCTCGGAGCGCTCGAGCGCGCGCAGCGCCAACTGGGCGTGTCCGGCATCGTCTTCGACGAGCAGGATGACCCGCCCGCCGCTCATGTCGCCGGGCTCGCGACGTTGCGATCGAGCCAGTACTGCGAGAGTTCCCCGAGGAGCCGGCTCAGCTCTTCGGTGTCGTCGGGTTTGACGAGGTAGCTGTTGGCGTGGTGCGAGTAGGCGGCCTGCACGTCACGCGACGTGGTGCTGGTGGTGAAGATGATGACGGGGATCAACCGGAGCGCGTCCGACGCCCGCATGCGCGCCAGCACCTCCATGCCGTCCATGCGCGGGAGCCGGAGGTCGAGCAGCACGAAGCGCGGCAGCGGCTGGTGGCCCTGAACCGCGGCGTCGAGCACCGCCATCGCCCGTTCGCCGTCTTCCACGTGCACCACCCGCTGACGCAGGCGCTGCTTCTCGAGCTGGCGCATCACCAGCTCGGCGTGATCCGCGTTGTCTTCGACGTACAGGATGTGGCTCATGCGCCCCCCACCTTCCAGCGTGTAATCGAGCGACGGAGTGTAGCCGCTCGGCACGCCGGGGTGGGGGCGTCGCGTGTCAGTACCGGTGCAGCGACAGGCAGTAGGGGAACCCCTGCCTGGTCGTCGACTGCTCGGTGACGCGCAGGAAGTAGGTGCCCGCGGCCAGCTGCGTGGACGACTCGACGCGCGAGCAGTTGCCACGGCCGCTGATGGTGTCGGTCCTCAGCACCAGCCCGGCGCCGCTGAGCAGCTCCAGCCTCGAGTCGAGCGCGCCGGACTCACAGGTGGTGCTGGTGGTGGAGCTCTCGAGGACCTCTGCGTGCACCGAGGTCGGCTGCGAGAGCGTGAAGATGTACGTATCGGTCAGGTCGCCCGTCGCCGCGATGGCGCCGCAGATGATCGGATCATTCCCGCTGATCAGGTTCGCCTGGTTGGTGGTGTCGTTCGGCTCGGTCTCGGTGCTGCGGTTGGTCAGCAGCGTGGGGGTCAGCCAGTAGCCCAACGGCTGCGCGCCGGTCGCGGTACGGGCGAGCGAGACGTAGTACGTGCCCGGCTGCACCTGCGCGACCATCACCCGGCACGCCACCTGCGAGCCGAAGCTCTCGGTGCTCAGCACCGCGGCGTTCGAGTCGAGGAGCGCGAGCTGCACCGAATCGAAGCCAGTGCAGTCGAAGGAGTTCACTTCGAGGCGCAGCACGCCCGCGTTCGCCACGTCGATGCGAAAGAGGTCCGCTTCGCTCACCGCGAGCTCGGCGTTGATCGCCGCGCCAGACGAGAGGAGCTGCCCCGTGGCATCGGCGAGCACGCGCGTGTCGTTGGGCTCGATCTCCGACGGCCCCGTGGGGCGGGAGAAGACCGTGGCGTAGATCTCGAACGGGCCCTTCTGCACGGTGCCGGCGGCATAGCCATCGACGATGATGAACCACGTCGCCGGGCTGGCAGTGCTGTTGAGCAGCTGCACGCGCTCGACGCCCGACGTCCCGTCAGACGAGTCGCCGCACACCATTCCCTGCGTCGACGAACCGACCAACGAGCCACAGTTCGTCGTCGGCGCCCTCACCGCGTTGAGCGACATGTCCCACGTCGTGGCCGTCGCGGTGACCACCACCTGCGTGTTGGGCGGCACCACCACCTGGTAGACGAGATCCGGCGCGACGGACGTCGACATGCAGCCCGCAGCCGTCATGGTGAGGTTGAAGTTGCTCGCGCCCATCGCGGTGCTGCCAGTGAGCGTCGGACCGATCGGCAGATCGAGCGGCGAGCTGCACGACAGACCCGTGCCATTCGTGCCACCGCCACCGCCCGTCATCGCGCCACCGCCACCGCCGGTCATCGCGCCACCACCACCGCCGGTCATCGCCGCGCCGCCGCCACCGCCGGTCATCGCCGCGCCGCCGCCACCGCCGGTCATCGCGGCGCCC